>Ga0164241_10000666_pt1 | contig 55217 bp, 83 predicted proteins | sample OricomyardsoilBY_FD_108780 | JGI IMG/M metagenome (GOLD analysis project Ga0164241, IMG submission 108780) | Backyard soil microbial communities from Emeryville, California, USA - Original compost - Back yard soil (BY) | ecosystem: Environmental > Terrestrial > Soil > Unclassified | place: USA... | reverse complement strand
CGTCTTCGGATTTACCCACGCGGGCGGCGGCCTCGAGCAGCCCGTCCGGCGGCGGTTCCGGTTGCGGCTCTTGCATGTCGATGATGGGCGCGCGTAGGTTGCCCGTCATGGAAACATCGTTCTTCGATTGGGAAGGCCGGCCGGCCGTGATCAGCGGCAGTTCCGCTTGGTTCATCCCCGCATCCGGCGGCGATTGGCGCGAGGCGTCGGCGGCCGAGATCATCGACTCCGGGACCAAGCTTTCGCCGGCAGCGTTCGAAGAGGCGTTCCCCGAGGCCGGCTTGCCGCCCGGCATTTCGTCGACCAGCCTCGAGATCACCGGGAGCCAGTCGTCCGAGGACTTGGCGACCGCCTCGAGGTAAAGCGCCTTCTGCGCGTCGAGCAGTTCCATGAACCGCGGATCGTCCGGCTTGAGATCGCGCATCTGTTCATAGAGCGCATGGCCGGCCTTCTTCGCCGCCGGCATGTCCGGATGCCAGATTTGCACTTCGCCGATCGTGCCGTCTTCGAATTGCACAAGCACCTTGCGGTCGAAATAGCCGGCCTGGGTGATGTTCCAGCCCTCATCGACCACACGCCACCGGCGGGCCAGCGCTTCGATGATATCTTCGGCGTCGGCAGGGGTTTTGACCTTGAAGCCGCCGCGCACGACATCGGTCAATTCGCGAGTCGACTCGTACCCCTTGCGCGCCATCTTCGTTTCCGCCGAGGCGCGATCCTTGAGGCCGGGATTGACCCAATCGCCGAGCGTCTTGCCGAGCTCGTCGAGCGCGGCTTGATGCCCATCGGCCACCGCATAGAGCTCATCGATCGAGCGGGTGGGCGCGCTATCCTTTAGGTTGCGGGTGGCGGCTCGACGTTCCGCGGGGCTGGCGGGAGTAGTTCGGCCGGGCCGGTATCCGCCAGCGCCGTCCGCACCGCCTTGGCGACCCGAGCGAGGTCCAAGTCCCCTTCCCGTGCCGCCGAGATCGTCAGTGCCCGTGCGAAGGCTGACAGCTTCGAGAAAGTCGGTTTCGATATCGGAATAGACACGCTTGAGCACTCCCAACTTTGTCGCCGCGTAGGCTTCGCCCAACATATCGGGCTGGCCGAGCTCGATCGACGAGTTGATCAGATCGCTGAGCCGGCCCGCGATTGTTTCACGAGAAGCGGCCTGGGTGAATTCCCCGCTCGCATAGAACGACCGGACGAACAATTGCGTTGGCGCCGACACGTCGCCGGCGAGCATGTCGCCCTGCCCCAGCCCTTCCTTGATGACGATCGACACCGGTCGGCCTTCCCGGGCCGCCTGTTCGCGCCATCCGCTCAGCTTACGCAGCGCTTCGGTGAGTTCGGGCGTCATGTCGAAATCGGCGTCGATCTCGCCCCGGGTGATCGCGCGCCGCATGCCGATCCACTTGCCGGCGACGTCGGCCAGCGCGCCCACGATCGAGCGGGTGTTATCGTCCGTCGCTTCGGCGAACTTGCGGATCACCGTGGCGTCGACGTCGCCATAGGCGGCCGCCACCATTGCGTTCTCAATCCGGCGGGCGCCGTCGGCCGAGAGGCCGCCGTCCCGGTCGACCAGGGCAAGCCGCTCATTGGCCGGCAGGTTGCCGAGGAAGCGGGCGACAAAGCCCCGGTTGGAGGCCGCCGTCACCGGCGCATCGGCGTAGGCGTCCATAACCGAATCCGTGAGCGCCGCGCGATCGAGGGCGGCCGTTTCGACCGCGGACATGCGCGCCGTCGTCGACGCGTTCGCATCGGCGTTGAACTGCGCTCGAGCTTCGGGGGAGAGTTCCGTCACGCGGCGCTGAATAAGCACCGGCTGTTGCATGTTCGCGGCGTCGGGATAGCCGGCGTCGATCAGGGCTTGCCGATATGCCGCGGCCTTCTCCGGATAGGCTTCATACGCGCGCGAGATCGCGGCGGTGCGGCCGTTGCCCGAGTCGACGACACCATCCGGCCCGACGATCGGCGCGCCCTGGGAGGCGTCGACGTTGGGCATGAGGCGCGCGGGATCGAGGTTGATCGCGATATCCTCGATTTGCGTCACGTTCGCCGCATTGTTCATCGAGCGATCGCGGACCTGGAGCGCGCCGGTCGCGGGGCGGAGGCTCGACATTTCGACCACTTCCGGCCGGACCGCGATCCGGGCGCCCGACGGCGCGATCGCGACCTCGCCCGCCTTTGTGCCGGCAACGCCCCGGGTTTCGGTATCCAGCGCCCGGGCCGCTTGCTGTCGATCGACAGCATCGGCCGTGATCCGCTCGAGCACAGCCTTCGACTTCGGCAAGAGGCGCACGTCGCCGGTTTCGACGATCGACGAAATCGCGTCGTTGAGCACGTCGCGCGAGGCTTCGATGTTGCGCAGCGACCGGATGGATTCTTGCACCGCGGCTTCGGCCCGTTGAGCTCGCCGGGATGCCACTTGCCCAACCGCCGCGAATCCGCCGCCAAAGACCGCGCCGGCGATCGCTGAGAAGGCGATATTGTTGATCGCCGCTTCGAAGCTCACGTCTTCGCCCAGGGCGCCGCGGAAGGGCGTGGTGAGGGCGCCAAAGACCGCCGTGTTGATCGCCGCTTCGCTCGCCCCGATCAGGCCGTGCCCGGCGATCACGCCGAACCGCGTCGTTGCCGCGACTCGAGCGGCCTGCCCGAAGATCGGCACATAGTTGATCGGATCGCCGGCGCCGCCGATGAACTGCCCAAGCAGGGACGGCAGCATGTCCTTTTGCCCGAAGAATTCGCGGGCCTTGCGGATATCGTATTGCGTCGCAATCGCGGCCGCCCGATCCGTCGTCATGCCGGCATCCCACGGCACGCCGTCGCGGTAGAATTCCGACTTCTTCCAATCCTCTTCGGAGATCGTCGGCCCCGTCGTCGGCGCACCCAAGAGACGCCGCGCGGCCTCATAGCCAGTGACCAGCGGGCCGGTGATCGGGTTGCCCATGATGGCGGGCGGCAGCGTCGGCGACGTCGCCCCGCGCGGCGTCGAGAAATCCTTGACCGCCGTGCCGATGCCGAAGCTATCGACAAATCCGGACTGGATACCGAGCCCCAGCGTGTTGAGCGTCGTCAGTGGGAGATCGAGGGCGAGACGTGCATTTTCCGCGCGCTGGGCGACACGGTAGGACGGGGCCGGGTCAAAGATCGTGCTCACATCAACCCCGAGAGGTTCCAGGCCCAATCCGACGGCGCCGCGTCGCTGGGCGGCGGCGCATTCGTCGACGCGGCGATCACGTCGGAATTGCCGAACAGGAGCGGCTTGCCCGTGCCGTCGCCGATGACCGTGCCGGTGAAGGGGTTGAAGAACTGGAATTGATCCTTGCCGGCGTTGACGAAATATCCCTCGCTCATCACCTGATTGAGCGCGTTTTCCACACCCATGCGCGTGATCTCCGACATACCAGACGAGCGGATATCGACCTGATCCCCAAGGATATCGAGCAGCCCGTCGCGCATATCGGTTGCCAGCGCCTCACGGACCTGGGGGAGCAATTGCGAGAACCCGCGATCGTAGGTTTGTGGGTCGGCATCCGCCGGCAGCGCGATCTTGTAGCCCTGCCCCACAGCGACTCGAGTGTCGCCGTACATGTCCCTGATCGTGAGATCGACCGCGCGGTTGACGTCGCCGCCCGCCGACCCGTCGATCAGGTGCAGGCGCACCCCCCGATTGATCAGCGCCGTATCGGCCTCCATGCGGGCGAAGTTGTCGGCCGAGCCCGACGTCACGCCATAGAGCACGTCGCCGATTTGCCCCTCATCGAAAATCCGATCCTGAATCGCGCCGTTGACTTGCGTCGACGTGATCCCGGCCGGGAGCTCGCCGGCGAGCTTGTCGGGGTCGACCAGGGCGGCGCGCATGAGGTTGAAGGAGCCGAGTTGATCGTTTCGCGCAAAGGCCGCGATCGCGCCCTGTAGGTGCGGCGGCAGGCCAGCACCGAGCAGTTGATCGAGGATCGCCTTCTGTTGGTTCTCATTGTCGGTGCGCAGCACGAGGCCGGCCACGGCGCCCACCCGCTCGCTGGCATTGAGGGTGATATCGTTGAACTGTGCGACGGCGTTCGCCGCCATCTGCTTTGGCAGCAATTGCGGCCGGTCGATCCCAAGCTCCGCCTGCGCCGCCTCCATCTTCGACAGAGCTTCGGTGAACTTGCCCGGATCGTCTTCGGCCGCCTCGAACGCCTTGGCGACGTCGGGGAAGATGTTGAACACATAGCCGGCCGGATCGGCGTTGCGCGCCTTGATCGTGGTTTCCGCCGCCGCCGAGATCAATTCGAAGCGCTTGGTTTCGAGGTAGGCTTCATTGCCGCTCGACTTCGGGGCCGCGGCGCCGACTTGGGCCATGATCTCATCGGTCGATTGCATCCGGAATCCGAAGGTGATCCGCGCCGCGTCGACGGACGCCTCGAAAGACCGATACCGCTGAATCCCCTCTTCGGCGCCGTAGGCTTTCACGAACGCGTTCGCGTCGGGCAGCGCACCGTCATAGGTGCCGGTGTTGGCGATCGCCACCGGCGCGTTCTGCCCGATCGTCTCGAGCGAGGCTTGCATGTTGATGCCCTGTTCTTTGAGGGCCGTGCGGGCTTCCGATGCAATGCGCAGGCGCTGATCGAAGGAGAGCGCCGCATAGCGCGGATCGACCGGCTGATAGACGAGCGGGACGTCGGGCGCCGTGCCGGAGATATGGGCATCCGTCGTCGGCTTCGCCCATGCCGGGACCGACTCCGACGAGTGATCCGGCCCCCAAGCGCGAACCTCGCCCGTGTCCAGATGCACGGAATTCTTGTAAACGCCGAGCCCGGTAAAGCCCATCGCCGAGGCCATTTGCAGGAATTGCACCCGCTCTTCGGTCGACAGCGACGACACGTCGATATCGAGCGCGCGGCCGTCCAAATGCTGCGAATTGTCGGCGCCACCCACCGCCTTGTTGTGCTCACTGTCTCGAGCGGCCGAGATCAGCGGCAGCGCGCGCCCGAAATTGGTTTGCAACTGCTCATAGCGATCGAGCACCGCGGGATCGCTATTGTTGAGATCGACGCCCGGTTCAGCCTCGATTGCGATCCGCTCACCCGACACCGCCGGCGCGTATGCCTGCATCGTCTTGCGGAACCGTGCGCGGACCTCTGGCGGCAGCTTGTCTTCGTCGTGGCCGGACCTCACCCACGCGTCCGCGAGCACCGTGCCGCCCTTGGGATCGAGCGCAATCACTACGGCACTCAGATCGCCCTTATAGCGATCCTGGAGCATCGCCGTTGCGGCAGCGGTGTATTCGGCCGCCTTCTCCGGATCGGAGAGATAGGCCGCCGCCTGCTTGGGGTCGGTCGGGAAATTCGCGTCGTTGATCGATTCGGCGGTGATCTTTGCGAGTGCATAGTCGAATTGCGGCAGGGCGCCCCCGTTGGCGGCCGAGATTGCCGACGTGAGCGCGCCGCCCCCGACGTCGGTTGGCGCCGGGATCGCGACGCCATTCAGCACCGCTTGCGGATTGGTGATCACGTCGAGCCGGACGCGGTTCCAGGCGAGCGCTTCGTCGGCCTGCTCGAGGCCGGCGACGCGCAGCTTTGCCGCCTCGCTCGCCCGGATCAGGCCGGACCTTTCGGCGATCCGGATCGAGGTTTCGATTTGCCGGCGGGCTTGGTCCCGCGTGACCATCGGCGTTGAGGGATCAGCATAGACCTTGGCGAGATCGTCGATCGACGTCGAGAGCGCCGTGCGGTCGGCGTCCTGGCTGAGCTCGCGGCCGTAATCGTTCACCGCGTCGTGCAGGGTGATCCGCTTTTGCTCGACCGCCGCGATCCATGCCTGCTTTGCTTCCGGGTCGCGGATCAGCTTGGCGGCTTCGTCGCGCAGCGTGCCCGTGTCCTGTTGCACGCGCTTATCGAAGGTCGAGAAATCGGGATCGTTCTGGTAGCGATTGCCGATATCGAGAGAGCCTTTGAGCCATGCCGCGTCGGCCGCCGCAACTTGGGAGACTCGTTCCTTGGCGAGCACGGATTCGGCGCCCGCCTGCAATCCCTGCCCAAGCTGATCAACGCCGGCAGCGAGCGCGCGGCCGCCTTCGAAGGGCGCGTCGACGTCAATGCCGGGGTTGCTTCCCGAGGGGCGAAGCGACACGGGAGCCGAGACGTTATCCGCGGTCGGGATACGTCGAATTTTAGACTGCGCCATTTATGCCCCAGCGGTCAGATAGTTGATTTGCGATCCCCAGCGATCAGACGTTTCACCGAGCCGGCCGATCCCGCCCGCGAGCGTGCCCACGCTGCGCAGGATCGAGCCGAAGAAATTGTTCTGCCCCGACGTGCGCCGTGCGCTGGCGGAGTTGAAGTAATCGTCGCGGCGGGCTTCGCCCTGATACATGATCGATTGCGCGCCGGTTTCCGCAAGCCGCCCGGTGTCCGACATGATCTTCTCGATCGTTGGCGCATCCGAGCCCGAGCCGGCGCCGCTGGCGGCCGCAATCGCTTGCTGGCGAGACATGATCAACCGCCCCTCACGGCGCCGCTGTTCGGCGTCGCGCTGTGCCGCAGCGCCCTCCGCCCGGCCGTGCGCCTCATCGACCGCCGCTTGCCGATCGAACTCCTGCTTTTGAGCGACGCCTTGCTGATAGGTGTTGTATGCGGAATAGACCGCGGCGCCGGCGCTTACGGCTGTGCCGGCGATCCCGACGACGGCGGCGATAGTTGCGAGCGACGCCATACGTATATCTCCCCCGTGCGCTTCGACCCGTCGTCGAACTTGATCGCCACGTCTTCGATCCGGGTCATGCCGACGAGCTCGAGCAGCCGCGCGCTGTTGGGCTCATCGTCCCGGATGCAATAGACCGCCTCTTCGCCCATTTGCACGGCCACCCTTAACATGCGCTGAGCCCAGCGGACTAGGGTGAGGCCGGATAGCAACTTGCCGTCCACCACATCGAGGAAGATATCGCAGCGCGGCCGTTCTTGCCCTGGAGGGATGAAGCGCCACGCGAGCCCGCCATATGCGACCAGCTTCCGCTTTTTGCGCACAGTGCGATATCCGCCCCATGCGGCAATGGGGAAGGTGACGGGGCGTTGCGTGATCCGTTCGAGCTCAGCGAGGGTGAGCGGATCGATCTCGAGTTTAGCGGTAGGTTTCGATCGCGAGGACAAGTGACAGAATCGAGAATGGTTTCGGTGAGCGCCCAGCTACGCACACGCGGATATCAAGGTCGATCTCTGAGCCGGGGGAAACCGGCCATTCGTCATCGCCTGGGCCGGCAACGATCTCTTCGGCAACGTCCCCCGTGGCAGGCGATAGGTCGGGCAGGTTCCAAGGCGCATCGAACCGCCCCTTGCCGCCGCGAACCGTGCCGTACTTCACGCCCGATCGCACATAGTCACCCAGCATGAGGCCGAGGCGCGCCAGCGCCTTGTTCTTGAGCATCGGCGTGTAGCCTTCCACCCCATACGCAAGGCGCGCCGACTTGTACTTCACGTCATAGGCGAGGCCGACGCAGTACCCCCCCGTCACCGCCTCAGGCAATTCGATCTCGCCACCGGTGACGGTGAAGACCATCGAGTCGTCTTCGCCGGGCGTCGTGATCGAAGGATCGAGAACGGGCGCGCCGTCGACCCACGCCACAACCCCTTCGCCCTCGAGGTGATCGAGCCCGCCGATCGTCGTCGCGTGCGCCCCCGTCCCGGTGACGTGCGAATCCATGACCTTGCACACCGTGTCGACCGCCGCTTCGTCGTCGCGCGCGAACTTCTCGAGCATGTACACGGTCGACCCGCCGATCACGCGTTGCACCGCGGCATAGACGCGATCCTGCTTGAGCCCGGGCAGCACGGCGAAGCGGCGGAAGAAGTGATCATCGCGCGACGTCGAGATCGGGATATGCGCCGCCAGCACTTGCTGGGACGGTTCGAAGATGATGCACGCCGCATCGGCATTGACGGCGCCCACCCACATGCGCTGATCCGGCCGGACCTGGACGTTGATTGAGGTGATCCCGAGCTCGAAAAGCTTCGACGTCAGTTTCGAGAACGGCGCCACCACATAGCGGCCCTTTTCCGCCGACCAGGTGATCTCATACAGCGAGTTGCCGGCCTGCTCGACGAACACGGCGCGATCGTCGGCGAGCTCCGCCGGCGACACCGGTGCGGCGCCAACCTTGCCCGAGGATTTCATGCCGAAATTGTCCGGCGTGACCACTTCCTCGAGCGCCGAGGCGCGGGCGTTCGCAATGCGCGAATCACACCCGATCATCAGCGAGGCGAGCGGTAGCATCCATCGCGCGTCGTTGCGGCCGCCCAGCGCGATCGAGCGCGAGATCGGGCCGGCGTCGCCTTCGAAGGTTTCATCGTAGCTATCGAAGGCGTCGGAGATCGAGGCGTCGAACAGATCGTTGCCGGCCCAGGACAGGCGGCCGTCGACGAACCCGACGGCCGCGGGATATCCCATCACGCCGTCATATCGGGTTTGGCGCCAGTTGGTCACGGCGCCGGTGCCCTTGAACGGGGTCAGCACTTCAATGTCGACGACGGTTGGGGACGTGTACCCGACGACGCGAGCGATGCCATAGCCGCCACCGTTCGGATAGCTGAACTGAATCCGCGCTTCGCCCGACGTGTAGAGCCCGGCGGGAAAGCCCATCTTCACCCAAATGTCGTAATTGTCGTCGTTGTCATCGTTCGCGTAAGTCGCGTTCGACGTGATGTCGATCGTCGCCGAGGCCTGTTCGCGACGGAAGTCGTGATAGGCGCCGTCCTCGCCATTGTACGAGCGTCGATGGCGCAGCGTGCCTGACCAGGTTCCAGAGATCGTCACCGAGAATTTGCGCTCTTCGAAGTTGGATTCGGTGATCCCTGAGACGAGAAATGCCGGCGTGAATTGATTGGGGCCAGCAACATACGTGTCGATCGCCTGCCCTTCGTGGAACAGGCCGAAAAGCGCGCCGACGTGCTCCGGTTTGAAGAACGCGGCCGAGGCGGTGAGCGTGCCGTTTCCCTCGAGCACCGAAGGCGTCAGCGTCACTTCGGCGGTGCGGCCAACCTGGAACGGGCCGTCTTCGCGATCGTAATCGACAACCGACCAGGAGCGATCGCCGCGCCGTTCGATTCGCTGTTCCTTGTAGCCCTCGCAGGCGCAGAACATGACGTCGAGCGATTGCGCGGTGCGGATATAATCGAGAACGGCCGTCGGCCAGGGCGTGGGCAGCGAGATCACGCCGGCCGCTTCAATCTGGATTGAATCGACGATCCGCAAGACTTGGGCTTCGCTGGAAATCTCGATGTAGATATTCGAACCTGTCGGGGTGAAGGCCAGTGAGTGTTCGCCGGAGCGAAGGTCGGTCGCTTTGATCAGATCGTCGAGCCCCGACGCTGAGCCCAGCCGGAATTGCACCGGGCCGCGGTCGACCACGATCCGAAGGCCATGCTCGACCCCTACATCGCCGCCAGCGATCGACGTCGTTTTCGTCGCCTTCGCCTTGCCGCCATGCGCTCGAGCGGTGAGGTTGAGCTTGCCGCCCGAGATCGCGGTCGTTTGCCCAGCCGTGCTGGCGAGCGTCCATCCGGTCGAGCCCGAAAAGTCACCATCAACGACAGACGTCGACACCGCGACTCGAGTCACGATCTCATCGGTTTGCCCATCGAGCACGCGCATTTCCTCATCGTAGAGGCAGAGCAGCGCGGCTTGATCGTTGCCGGCGATGAATTCGATCGGTCGGAAGTCGTCGGGCAGCGTGGCGAGGTATTCTGTGCCGGCGCGCATGAAGCCTTTGCCGACGGTATCGGCCATCATGTTTGTCTGAAATTCGGCGGCGAGGCGCATCCGCTCGACGTCGACGCGGTGCAGCTTGTCGGCATCGACGACGCCGACATTCAGCGCGTGGTGCAGAACATCGATCCGGGCCATGCTCAGACCCTCGCGCGGCGCTGGCTACGATCGGCGCCCATGCGCGCCCGCACGACGCTCGAGACGGGCTTGAACTTCACCCTTTCGTCGACGGCATCGACGCGCTGAGCCTCACGGAGCGCCAGCTTCTTGACCCCGAACAGCCCGGCCTTGGTGCCGGCATCTTTGGTGATCGGCAGGCCCGACGTATAGGCGAGCTCCGCGGCGACGGCTTCGGCGAACAGTTGCGGCCAGCGCCCCAGGTTGAGTCCCCATTCGGCGTCGTTGGAGACGTAGGTCAGATAGAGTTCAGCGTGCTCCGAAAACAGATAGGCGCCCTCGCGCTTGTAGGACGTGTCTTCGCTGGTTTGCGCCTCATCGGTGCAGATCGCGCGGAGCCGCACATAGTCCTCAGGCAAGCTGTAGGTATAGGGCAGGCCGAACCGAGCATCGACATTGCTATCGGGCTCGAGCAGCACGGAACGCAGCGCGAAGAACCACAGTCCGCGCTCGAGCATGCCTTGCAGCACGCCGTCATAGACGGCATCGAGTTCGCGCCGATCGGGGCGATTTTCGGTCAATCCGGAAGTCCCGAGCCGCACCGGCCCCAGGTGGCCGAGAGCCATGTTGTAGAGCTCGAGCTTGGTAACCATGATCGCCCCGATCGGTGAGTGTTAGGTCTGAGCCGCCGCGCTGGCTTCGGTGAAATGCGCGATCGCCCGTTCGTGCGCCTCTTTGCGGGTGAGCAGGCCGCGCACGAGAATGTCGCCATTCGGCAGGCGGATTCCGTGGCCGGACCCTTCGCCGCGTGGCGCGTGGAACCATTTGTAGCCTTCGGGCAGCGCCGGCACTTCATCGTCGACCTTGCCCTTGGCGGTGTCGTCGACCGCGGCGGCAGGCCCCTTGGCATAGACGTTGAGCACGCGAACCTTTGCCATGCCCGGCGCGACCTTGATCACGCGCAGTTCGCAATCGAGCTCGCCGTCTTCGCTGACCACTTCGATTCGCGCCCAGGGACGCGCGCCCGGCCCCAGCCCGAGCGGCCCGGTATGGTTCTGCCAGTAGGAGGGCGTCGTCACGATCTCGAGCGTGGTGCCGATCGGTACGGTGCAGAAGAAGTGCCCGCGCTCATGGGCCGCCGTCTTGAGCATGTTCGCGCCGAGTGCCGGCGGGCGCTTCGGGATCGTCGGGATTTTCGGTTCGGGCCGTGCGGCCGTCGCGGTAGCGTTCATTTTGCCTCGCAAGGTGTTGAGTGACGCGGCCGGAAGATATCCGAAAACAAGAAGGGCGGGCATCCCCTAAAGGCGCCCGCCCTCTCTCTGACAAAGCCGCGGCGGAGGCAGTGCCCCGGAAACGCCAGAAAGCTGATTACGCGAGGATCGCCGAAGCGACCGTCGCGCCGTCCGACGAAACTTCGGTCACAACGTGCAACGTGGCGCCGATCGTGGCGGTGGTTTTGACCACGATAACCACATCGTTGACGCGCAAGCCGACGCTGGTCGGGCCGGTGCCGGGAAAGTAGTTGGCCGCGTCGACGTCGGTGTGAACGTCGGGCGAGGTATAGACCCAAAGCTGCGAACCGTTCGGACCGTTGCCCGCGAGCTTGGAGAGAGTGCCATCGGCGTAAGCCATTTGGAGAGGTTCCTTGTTGCACGAGCCCGGCGGGGTGAGCCGCCGAGCTTACGGGTTCGCTGGGTTAGGTGGCGGCGAAGGCCGAACCGTTGTGCGTGATCTTGATCACGCCGCTGTTCTGGAGAAGGCCGGCTTCGTGGAAGAGCTCAGCGCGAGCCCACGAACGGCCGTGCTTCGTCTCGTAATCCGCATAGACCTTCTCTTCGCCCAGCGCGGCCGAGTAGCCGATCGCAGCGCGGTGGAAGATGTAGAGGATTTCCGAGGCCGTGCCGATGCCGGTCACAAGCGGCGAGACGATCCAGTTCACGTCGGCCCAGCGCTTATACTTCTTGCTGATGCCGCCGGCGAACGGCTTCACGTCGACGTACTGAGCCGACGAGAATTCCGGGAACTGCATCATGTAGGCGTTGGCGGCCGGGCTGATGATGCCGAACATATTGTCGACTTCATCGGTCGGAACCTGATTGTTGCCGAGGATCGCGGTGGCGCCGAGGACCGTCGTAAGGTCCATGACGCCCGTGCCGAAGTCCTGGGTAGCGGCGGCCAGCGCGGCGAGGATCACCAAATCCTGGTCGCGATGGATGATGTTCATCACCATCTTGCGCAGGCCGTCGGCCTGGTTGCCCTGGGAAGCGAACACGTCGAAGCCGGTAAGCTCCTTGGCGGCGTGCTTTTCCTTGAGGGTGATCGTCACCTGGGAGTTCTGCGGGCCGCCGAACGGAATATCGCCGTTGGCGCCGCGGGTGACGGCGGTATCGCCGGCCGAGCCGGACACGAGGAAGACGGACGACAGGCCGTTGCGAACGGTTTCCTTCGTCGTCGCCATCGCAAGCTGGGTGCCCGTCTGTTCGAACTGGGCAACGGTTTCCTGACGGAACTGGGTAATTGCGGCCTGGACAGCCATTGGGGGCTCCTACACGAGCGGGGTTCAACAGGGATCGGTTCCTGCCAAGCCGTGTAGGTTGTCCTGCTATGGTGCGGCGCCACCTGCCCCGTGGGTTGTCCGCACGCCAGTCTAGGCGCTTCACAGTCGGCGAGGGGCGGGCCGAAACCTGCCCCTCTGATATGCGAGCGATACTATACCGGAAATCTCGCCGTCAAGCGGGGCGACGATTGGCGTTGGCGCGATCTTCGGCGGCGAGAATGTCGTTATATTCCTTGCGGAGTTCGGGGTGCGCGTTCCAGCGCTCCCAATCCGTTTTCATAATGTTCGAGAGCTCTTCCTTGCGACCGGCGACCGCCTTTGCAGCCTCGCCGCCGGCGAAGGTGATATCGCCGTACTCGAGTCGACCAAGGCGAGCGAACGCCTCCACCACTTCGGGGATATTGCCCAGCGCGCGGCCATCGGGCAGGCGAGCCTTGAACCATTCGACGTCGGGGATCGCTTCGGTGGCGAACTTCTGAGCCAGCCCGTTTTGATCGCGATAGGCCGAGCCCCACTTCTGGCGCAGCACTTCTTGCGTGTCGTCGGCCGCCGTTTTGTCGCGGGCGTTCTGATCCGCGGCCTGGGCTTCTGCGAATTCGGTGTACCACTGGACACCGCGCGCGACCTCCGCTGCCGAGGCGCCCTGTTTGTGCGCGAACGCCGTGTATGCCGCCATGACCGGCGCGTCTTCGGGCAGGAGCTTCGCCTTCACCGCGTCGGGGATCACATAGCCCGTCGGATCGGCCGGGATGCCTCGCTCTTCGCGCCATGCCTTCGCACCGTCCGGATCGGTCTTTTCGTCCGGCATGGGCAAGTCTTTCTTGCCCGACGTAAGCCGGCCCTCGAGTTGCCGGTAATTCTTCCAGAGATCGTTCGGCGAGTTGACGCGCTTCAACTGCTCGAGCGCCTTTTCGTCGACCTTGCCATCGGCGCCGGTCGCAAGCTTCTCCCGCCAGTCGTCGGGGAAATCCGTCGTTACGCTTTTGACGTCGGGGAGCGCGGCCGGATCGCCTTCGATCGCCGTCTTAGGCGCGGGTGCTGGAGCGGGCGCCGGCGCTGGGCTAGGGGCGGGGGCGGGAGCGGGCGCCGGCGACGGTGCAGGCGCTGGGCTTGGTGCCGGAGCCGGGGCGGGTGCCGGCGCAGGCGATGGAGCGGGCGTCGGGGCGGGATCGCCTTCGGGCGCGAACACCGGCCAGGGCAGGGGAAGGGGGAGACGGAAATGGGAGTTGCGCAACTAGGTGCCTCGCTTGATGGGCCGGGGTTTCGCTCGCTCGAGATCGCGAGCCCGCGCGGCCTCGAGGGTTTGGCTTGTCTGTGTGGCGGTGATCAGCACGCCGACTTGATGCCGGCCTATCATCACGAAACAATCGCGATCGGAGCCCTTCTCGACATAGGGCGAGTCGAAGATATGGCATATCTCGGAGAGGATGAAGTTCATCCCCTTGCGCTGCTGATCCGGCGACGCGTTGCCGGCGATCATGTCTCGGATCGCGTGCACGGATTCTTCGGTGTAGTCCGGTTTCGGTAAGACCATGCTGCCCCACACGGTGAGGCCGCGAACCTACCGGAGCACCGGACAAAACAAAAGGGCCGCCGAACCCAGGAGAGAACGGCGACCCTTCGATCTCACCGGGGCGCGTCAGAACCCCAGCTTCGATTTCTTAAACGGCGCACTCAGGCATGTAGTGATCGCCGAAATATTCACGATGCCCGCGGCCGCGTTCGATGAAGGCCAGCCAGCGCGAGCGGATCGCTTCGAGCAGCGGCGGGCGCTTGGCCTCGAACATGGCGCGGTCGAGATCGATCGACGTGTAGGCGTCGGGGCGCCAGTGCAGCGCGAAGAGCGAGTGGCCGACATAGGTCACAAGGCTGATAGTCGAGTCGTAGATGAAGACGGCGGCGCCTACGATGAACGCGAGCAGGCCGGCGAAGATCGGGCGGAAGCGGAGTTCGGTAGCCATTTTGATCCTCCAAAGATCAGGGTCGATCCCATGCATGGATTCGCCCGATCAAGATGGACGAAGCCCGCCACCTTTGCAATCGGGTGACGGGCTTCGCTTAGGCTTGTTGGCAGCTTCGCAGCATCCGCAAATTCCGGCCTATCGAGAGCACCGGACCCGGCCCGCTATCTGCCCATTCGCTGGGGGTTATGACGGTTTTCTATGTCGACTCGGCCGGAGCGTCAACCGGCTCATACTTCTGTTCGAAGACGTCCGGCTTGCAGGGATAGCAAAGGCCCGGAGCGCCCGGCTCTTCGATGATCCAGTCGTCGAAGACCGCCGACACTTCGCCTTGCCGGCTGTTGCAGACGAGATTGCCGAACCACTGTTTCGTCGACGGCGTGACCTGCCCGCGGAACATGACGCCCGACGGCAGCGGCTTGCCGTTGAGTAGGCAGTCGTCGGCGAGCTCGCGCGTGAGTTGCACCGCTTCGATCTCTACGGGCTTGGAGCGGAATTTAGGCATCGGCCCGCTCCCAATCTTCGGCGAGCACGTCGGACATGGACGGTTGCCACACGCCGATTGAGCCGTCGGCCGCCTTCAAGTCGATATGCGGGCGATACTGGACCTCAGTCCCTTCGCCGAGCATCGACAACAGCGGTTCGCGATTGACCTTGAAGACCGATCCGGGGACCAAGAACACGAACATGCTTCGGCCGTTCCAGCCGGTGCGAAACATGCGATGCCCGGATTTGATCATCCCGAGCGCGTCGGAGAAATTCATGGGTTGCCTCTCAATTGAGCCTGCGAACATTATCGCGGGCGCCGGCGAGAGGATCACCGATATCAGGCGGGAGCAAGCCCCGCCTGTTGAGCGGCGAGCGACGCGTTCGCCATGTCCGCGGTGACGCCGGCGGCTTCGCGACCAATCTGTGCGGCCTGGGTAAGACCCGACACGACGTCGGCCTGCTTGTCGGCCTCTTTGCGCTGTTCCTCCGGCACGAGCCAGTCGGAGCGCGTGCCGCGGGTGATCGCGTCTTCGGTTGCCTTGCGGATATCGAAGAGGTTGGCGATCGTCTGATCGACCTTGGCGCCCGCCGCGACGATGTTCACCGCTTCGTAATACTGGCGCACGATCTCGGTGCCTTCCGCCTCATTGAGCGGCGACGTGAAGGTGAAGTTCACGCCTTTGCCCCGGAGTTCCGCGGTGAACATATCCGGGCGCATCATGCGCAGATGCACGGCCATGTCATAGGACACGCCGAGGAATTCGCCGTGATAGTTCGACTCGATCGGCTGGAAGAACGGCAGGGCCGCGCGCCGGAATTCATCGGTGCGGACCATGACCTCGACCTCGCGCATGTCGCGCAGCGTCGGGAGCATCAGCTTGTTGAGCAGCCACGCTTCGGCGATCAGGTTGCGGGTGTCCTGCTTGATCTCGAGGCCGACACCAACTTGCCCGGTTTCGACCGTGGCGAACACGTCTTTGAGGCTGGCTTCGTCGGGGAGATCGACTTCGGTGTGCCCGCCGGCGAACAGGTTGATATCGCGGGTGAAGACGTGGCCGGCGCCGATCGTCGGCGGGTCGACCGCCTTCTGCCCTTGCTCGAGGATCACAAGCGAGAGCTCTTGCAGCATGCGCGCGTCGGCGATCGAGTTGAGCGCCATCGGCGAGAAGCCGAACGGCAGGCCGCTCAGCGTGCGGTTGCGGCCGATCACGTAGTTGAAGACGGCCGATCCGCGATCGTTGAGATAGGTGCGATTCTCGACGTCGATGTAGATCGAGACGTAGGGCTTGCCGCCCAGGCGCTTCATGTCCTTTTGCGACGAGCCGTAAATCTCATCGGACGGCATGAGGATATGGCGGATCAGAAATTCCTTGAGCGGGTCGCGCTGGGCCGCGTCGCGGATCGCCGGCGCCATCGTGCCCGTCCACTCGCCCTGATCGAACTTCTTTTTGATATCGCGCGCCGACATTCGCAGGTTGCGATTGTTCCAGTCGATCACGCCGTCTTTGTTGACGATCCATGCGTTGTCGCGCAGATGCCACGGCTTATAGACGAGATTTTGCAGGGCGCTCGAGGCTTCGACGCTCATCACGTTGGCGCCGAACGCGACCCAATCCATGTCGAGCTCTTTGAGCGCGCCCGTCACGCCCGAATCGCGGTGATAGACGATCGACGTGAGCGCCGTTGTCCCGCGGGTGAGGGCGACGAGGTTCGCCGGCCGCTTGTCGAGATCGGCGTCGCCCGTGCCCATGCGGAACCATTGGCCTTGCCGCAGCATGGCGTCGATCGAATTGCCCAGCGTTTCGCGCGCCTGGAATGGCGAGGAATCCATCGAGTCGCCGGCGAAGTTTTGCAGGTTGAGCGACGTCGTGAAGTCGGCGCGCATCGGGTAGAAGTTTTCGGCGATATCCTGATTTAGTTGATACCAGGGCCGGAACTTCTCGAACGCGGTGCCCGAGATACGCAGGAGCTCTTCGCAGCGGCTATCGGCCATTTAGGCGGTGTTTCCGAGGAACGTGTTCACATAGGAGCGCGTGCCCGACAGGTTGGTCGAGACACGGCCCGAGCCCTGCTTTTTGAGGCGGGCGAGACGCGCCGCTTCGGCCGCCACACGATCGGACGCCGACGGCATACGCCTGGCGCCATCGTCGGGGAAGCCGCCCGAGGACAGCTTCCGACCGCCGGCATCGGCGGCCTTCACGCCACCAATCTGCCCGCCTTGGGGTAGCACCGAAGTCGTCGTCGTGGTTGTGGACGTGTCGGGGGTGCCGCTTGCCGGCGGAGCGCCGCCCCCTGGATTTTCCGGTTCCGGTGTGCCGCCGCCGAAAAGACCCCCCATCGGAAACCCTCGCAAGTTGTGGGGTTGCCTCCGCCACGACGTGAGCAATATCGGAGATCGCGGGGAAGCGGAAGGGGCGCGGGCGCTCGAACCTTATTGCCGATGCCGGCAAATAGGTCAGCGCCGCCGCCGAGCCTTCATGCTGGCGTGTCCGAGGTTCACGCGGGGCGTGCCGCCGGCCGGCCGATAGCTCTGCATCCGGAACGCGGTTTCGACCGGCGTCTCGCCATAGGCCCAAGCGTTCACTACACAATCGCCTTTGTCCGGCGATCGGCCGAGCAGCTTTGCGAGATCGGGCTTGCTCACCATGACGATCCCGCGCGACGTGAGCTTCCAAGTCATGGCCGCGAGATCGGCCTTCAACTCAGGATCGGGCGGGAGCGCGATCGGGACGCCGAGTCCGGGCTCGAGGGCTTCGCGGAATTTCCAATAGACCTCCGCCCGCTTGTTCGCGAACTTGAGCTTGCCGTCGCGCGTGCGCTTCGACGATCCGGCCGCGCCATCGTGGCCGAAGACCTTCACGCCCTCAACGTTTTGCTTGAAATGCGAGACGACGCCCGAGCCATAGCCGCCGCCCATGTCGACGACGAGCGGGCAATTGTTGCGCATGAGTTCGATATCGCGCGCCGCGAGCTCGATCGGGTCGAGCTTCACCTTCGAGACTTCCTTGATGATCTCGTCGAACCACAAGCCATGTCGGCGCGCCCAGGCATTGCCGTCGGCGTTCATGCCGCCGAGCGCGACGTCGTGAGACAGGCACGTCATGGGCGAGTGCAGGCCGCCGTCCGGCGACCAACGTTCCATCGCCGCCTCAATGTGCGCGGTCGCGATCACCTGGAACGGCTTGTCGGGCATCGCCTTGCCGAAATCGCCGCCGCGGTACGCCGAGCGCAGTTCGGCCGGCAGAGCGGCGAGCGTGCGGTCGTAGCCGGTTGCCTCGAGATCGGGATTGTCCTGGAGCGTCGAGCGGATGAAGGTCCGGCTCTTCGGCTGGATCAGTTCGCCGGCAACTTCGACCATGCCCGGGCCGTCACACTCGACGTCTTTGTCGTCGATCGTGGTGAACCAGCGGAGCTCGCCGGGCTTTGCTGGCCGCGGGTGATTGGGATCGAGCCACGGCCCCCAATACTTGATGACCCATAGCCCTTCGGGCGTGGTCGGCGGATTGCCGGCGGCAACGACGCGAGTCTTCTGCCCGGGCTTTACCGTGCGGTTCCAGGCGATGATGAACCGATATTGCGACTCGGTGAAATCGGAAACCTCATCGAAGCCGATCAGATCGTGCGGCCGCCCCTTGTATTTCTGTTTGTCCTTTTCGAGCAGACAGCCGCCAATCTCGAGCAGCCGGCCGGGCAAGCGCCACGTCTTCGGGCTGGAGTTGTTGAGCCCGTTGGTATGGCCGAGGATCGCGGCGAAGCGATCGACAATGGCGCCGGTGTCCGTGTTTTGCCGGCGCAGGATCAGCGAGCGTTCATGCTCGGTGAGGGCGAGGCCGCAGATCAGATCGGTTTTGCCGCCGCCGGCCTGCCCGCCATAGAACAGTTCATCCGCTTCGCAGAAGAACGCGTCGGTTTGCGGCCCGATATTCGGAACCCACGCCATGCCGGCCGTGGCTTCGTCGGCGTCGGCCTCGAGTTGCGCTTGCTCTTCGGGGGAGAGCGCGCCGTAGTAGTCGAGAATGTCGTCGAGTTGAGTGCCGCCGCTCACGTCGTAAGTTCATCTTCGGTTAGCCGGCGCCACGCCATGACGTCGGTCGACGCGCCGCCCTGAGTCCACACGATCGAAGCGGTGAACATTTTGCGCGCGCGGCCGTCGCGCCACAGGACCATGAGTTCATCGCCTGGAGCGAGGCCGGGCGGCATGAAGCCGGGCTTCTCATTGGGCCAGCGGTTGGGATTGAAGCCGGGCGGGATCACAAAGCCGTCGCCGGCAGGGACGGGCGCAGGCGCAGGCAACACGGCGCCGGGTGCCGGGTGCTGGGGCGCCGGCGGAGCGTCGCTTGCGCCAGAATAGAGCTTGGTTTGAACAACTGAGCCCAGCGGTGGGAATTGCCGCGGATCGCCCCAGCGCGCGACGGCGACCGGCGGCGGCGTCTCGAGGATCATGTCGCGCCAGATCGTGCCGCGCTCGCTCAGCGTGACGATGCCGGCGTCGTTGAGTTCGACGAGCTCTTGCTCGAGAAGCCACGCCTCGAGCACTTCTTCGATCGGCAGCGGAGCGCCGACGTCGACCGCCAGCAGGTACAGGATCGCGCCCGCTGGCGTTGTGTTTGCAGTCATGGGGTTCGCCTCCAAATCCGGGGCGAACCTACACCGATCGGTCGTGATAGCGCCAGCGGCGGATCGCGGCCGAGTCGGCGCGGGTCGCATGGCGCAACTGTTCGATGATCCATCCGTCGCCGATCTTGCGCACGACGGCCGCCACAGCCGTTTCGAGCGAGCCGAGATCGACGCCGATCAGTGGCGGGCACACGATCAGATCGAAGTCCGGCAAGATCGAGAGCGCCGCCGGCTTCGGGACGAATATCGGCATGATGTTCTCTGCCCTCACGATCGCCGGCATGGCGAGCGAGGCCGAGGCGCCGAGCAGGAAGCCGCGGCGGTTCATAGGACGGCACCGTCCGGCCAGCGGCGCATATTGTCCCGGCGCCAGCGATCGCGCATGCCGTACAGCGTGGGATCGCTCAGTTCGCGGATATTGACGATCGGGCCGACCATGTTTTGAACGGCCGCCTCGAGCTCTATGCGGCGGATTCGGCGCTCGAGTTCGCCTTCCGCGAATTGCGAGGGGAAAACGCCCATTTATGGCTTTGCCTCACTCTTCGGCTTCGGCGGCGCCTTCTCAGCGGCGCGCTTCGCCGCCATGCGTTCGCGCGCCTTGATCGAGCGCTCATCGGTCTTAACGGGTTTCCGTCCGGCCTTTGCCATGCGGGGTTTCCTCTTCTTGGGTTTGAGGGGAGCGGCCTTGGTTTCGGCCGCCTTGAGCGCCTTGCGAGCGCGTTTGAGCTTGGTTGCCGGCGCGGGATTCGAACCCACATTGGCGGCGTCAAAGGCCGCGGTCCTGCCGTTAGACGAACCGGCAATGTGTTGATCGATCCGCTTTTGCGCGGCCTCGAGCGCTGGCGTGGTGAACGGTCGATCGTCTCGCCCCGCGCAGATATGGCGCCATTCGGCCTTGCCGCAGGTTTTGCACTTAGGCGGGGTGAGGGTCATTGCCGGCGCCAGTTCTTGGAATAGCGCATGCGCCGGGCGTGAAGGGGCGCGGCGTGGTGTTGCCAAAACTCCGTGACGCGCATCGCGTCCTCCATCGCCAGCGAAACCATGACGACGCCCTCGCTATCGATCGACACGACGAACCCGCCGGGCGTCTCGAGCACGTAGCCGAATTCGCGTTCGCGGCTCATCGGAACGCCGCCCATTGCGGATTAGCTGACCACGCCAGCCAGCCGACAGCGGCGAGAAATACGAGCAGCGCGGTCAGGATGAAGCGGGTCATTCCTTCGGTTCCGGTTGGGAGAGGAGGGCGAGGATCGCGGCTTCAATCTTGCGCTTGGCATTGCGAGAGCCCCGCGCGAACATGCCGACCAGCGAGTTCTCATCTTCGGCGCCAGCGTGGCTGTAGGTGAAATCCGCCGCCACCTTCGCCGCCTCCCGTATTCCATCTTCTCGGGTTTGAACGGGGGAGGTGATTGCGCTTAGAACAGCATTCGTGTAATGTTCTTTGGCGGCAGAAGCGGCGGCGCTCCAGTCACCAAAACCGCCGTCGAGAAAGACGCCTTCGTCATCCTCTGCACTCGACTTGCGCCACAGATCATAGCGCGCGTCCCCGAGAAATCCTGTAACGTCATGGATGACATAGATCGGGCCGAACGGCGTCTCGGCTTCGTTGTCACTCCACTCCAAAGCCCTTACCTTCACCCCCTCACTCCGTACAGCGGATGCGGCGGAAAGGGCGCCCCGAGCCAGAGCCAGCCACTTCTTCTTGGTGGCGGTCGGTGTCATGGACCACGGCGTAAGCGTCTTGCCGCCTTGTTGCGTTTCGCGGAGGAACTTAGCAGCGGCGTCGATCTCTGCCTCACTTGGCATGGGTATCCTCCTTGGGACGGGATGCGGCGGCAGGGAAGTCACGCCAAGCGACGATCTTCTCACCCTTGCCGCCTGCGCGTTCGGGGCGCATTGAGCGGCAGGGCCGAACGCCTTCAAACGGCCAACGGGTCTTGCTGTTGTCGAGATAGTGCCCGACCGTCACTTCGCCGTGGTCGTATTGAATGAGGAAGTCGCGGTCGCGCGGCACGGTCGTCAGGTCGAAGCTCCACTCCTCTCCCCTTCCGGGCATAGGCGGGGAAGCGAGGGCGGATTGAATGCGCTGCTCGTAGTCGGCTTGGGCGGCGGCTTGGGCTTCGTCCAGCGAGCCGCGAGTGCCGCAAGGTTGCGCGCTGAAGGTCAGAACGAACCAGTACTCGCCTGTGATCGGCGCTCCGATTTCCGGGTCTTGCTCTTGCCGATCAATGTTGTAGCGACCGAACGGCGTAGAGGCGTCCCAGAAGGGGCCGGGGAACGCATCCGGGGCATACTTATTCGGGTATTTTGTCCACTCCAGCGCCTTCACCGTCACGTCCGCTAGAGGGGGCTTGGTAGCTGCGAGATAGGCGCGGCGATTCCAGGCCTCGATGGCTGACTTGCCACGGTAGTCTTCATTGCTGCCCGACACTTCGGCGCAACAAGAACCGCAGCGCACGATAGGGAATAGCCTGTCAGCCGGATTGTACGGCGTCTCGGGACGGCATGTTGGTCCCAACATCATCGCGTTGTCGCTGCCACAAAACGGGCACGGCTCCAGCTTCATCGGTTCGGTGGTCAATTCGCGTCTCCTGGGTTGCGAACAATGCGAACACGTTGCGCACAATTGTTCGCAGCGCACAAGCGCTATTGTTCGCACTTAGGCGACGTTGTTCGCATCACCATTGTTCGCGTTCTTGATCCGCTTCCCCTTCGCCAGCGAGAACGCGATCCGCCGCGCAATGTCGTTGAGCGGCCGGGCTTCGGGCACGGTCACAGCCTCAACCAATCCGGCCGCTTCGTCCTGATTGTCCGGTTTATCCAAGTGGAACGGCTTCTTCGCAACGACCAGCAGCCCGGCGACTCGAGCGCGATCGCGCGAGCTCGCAACGGCCGCGCTGATCTTGCCGGTGTCGAGCGCAATTGTGCGGTTGAAGCCCATTTCGGTGAGCATCGTTGCGTTATCAATCGCCGCAGCTTCGGCCGCTAACTGCCTGAGTTCATTGATCCTATTGGCGACCTTATGGAGCTTTGCCGTCTTGTGGGCTTCGGTCCAGATTGAGCTAGGTTGTGTGAGCTTGTCGCAGTTGTAGGAGCGCCGATAGGCTTCGGCTTGGGAATAGCCCATGACGACGTGCCGGGCGAAATTCTCTTGCTGTGGCGTGAGCTTAGATGGCGAGGGGCGCCGTTTGAGCGTGACGGATTTGCGCGCGGCTTTGCGTGTCGACATGGGTTTGAGATCAGGTGCCTCCCGATATGTGGGGAGGATATCTCAGCGGGAGCCACGGCGTCGAGCGGTGATCAGCCATTCGAATGCAGCCGCGGCGGCCGCGCTTGCGGCCTCAAACAGCGTGCGAAAATGGCGCGCGCCGAAGTGCCGGGCGGAGAAATGATCAAGTGCCATCGAGGGTAACGGCCGTGCGGTTGCCGTCGGCGTCGACCGTCGACGTCACGCGATCCTTGGCGTCGGCGAGATCGCGGAAGGTGTTGGTCGCGGTCGCGGCGCCGCTCACCTTGCCGGCGAGAACGGCCGCCATGATTCGCAGGGCGTTGCGCACCGTGTAGCCGGTTTCGATCGCATTGGCCCGGTCGAGCAGGGCGTCGGCGTTTTCGTTGGCGGTCGGGATCGAGAGGGCCGCGATCGCCGCGAGCACGGCATCATCGGCCGCAGCCAGGGCGGTTGCGAGTTCGGCATTGGTCGGCAGATCAGCGACGGCCGCCGCGGATGCAAGGGCAGTCAGTCCGGCGCCGGCAGCGCCGATCTCAGAGGTGTCGAGCAGTATCGCGTCGACGTTTCCATCGATCGTCGTGAGGGCGGAGTCGACGGTATCGAACCGCGCGGCGATGTCGGACGCATCGGCAGGATCGGCGGGCAGGTTGTCGGTTTTTGCCTTGATCGCCGCGATCTCGGTATCGAGGAAATCGTCGATCGTGTTGACGCTGGCCTGAGACGACAGATCGTCGATTTGCTGGACCGCAGTCTGAATGTTGATCGTGGTGTCGCACCACTCTTTGGGCGAGGTCTGATCGGCAAGAACGACAGTGATGTTGTCGCCGTTCATTTCGCTCGAGCTCAGCGAGACTTTGACCATTGCGCCAGATGCCGGCGTGACCGATGGGAGCGTGGCGAGATTGGCGAGCGCACCGCCGTCGATCGACACCTTTGCGTCCCCAGCGGCGAGCGTCGGGTTGCTCTGCATTGCGCCCAAATTCGAATAGCTGGGCAGCGACAGATAGAGGATGAAGGCCGTGTTCTTCTTCGGGGGAACGTAAGTTGTCATCGCATTTTGCTCTTGAGCGCCGCGACCAGTTGCGACGGGCTATATGCCGAAAGACCGGCCCTTTGCCGCAGGGCGTTGATCTCCTGCAAAAAGACCAGCGCTAGGGCACGAACGATGCTTCCGGGCTGGGCAAGGGCCCGGTGCATGTTCTTGATATCGTCGGGCACAGTCATCCGCTGTTGGCTCCTTGGGTGCGAGCTAGAGATCGGCGTCCGCGGCAGCCGTCACCGCATAGCCCGCTTCGCCCGCCCCCCCGGCTGTAGCGTAGATTGTCACACCGTCGACGGTATCGGGACTGGTGACGCCGACCCCAGAGGCATTGTTGTACGATGCCCCTGTAAGCGACTTCGTAGGCACGACGCGCTTCGTCGTTCGGTATCCGTGAGTCACCATGAAGTTGCCTACTCCGTTCGCGAACACCTGCAGTCGAAGGGTGAGCGTCTCATACAAGCGCCGGCACCGCTCGGCCTCGTCTGCGACGGGCAGAACTATAGGTGCCTGAACACTCGCGCCTTGGGTGAGAGTTACCTTCCCCCCGATTCTCAGGATGTCCGTGGTGGTCGTTGTTGCCCGGTCATCGCTCCAGATGAGAATTGCGATGTTTGTGGCGTTGCTCGGGATCGACTGGTTTTCGAGCTTGTAGTCCACCCAGGAAGTCGTGACCGAGATCGCAGTCGGGGTGCTCGCATAGTTCCAGTTCGTCGCCAGCGTGGGGTTCGTGCCCTCCGCGCCCCAGCTCGAGATAGGATCGCCGGCGACAGAATCGGCCGTGCCGGTGAAGTAGAGGACCGCCATGCGAATCTTGCCCGTGCCGTCGACCAGGCCGGCAGTGCACTTGAGCGGCACAAGCAGCGAACAGACGCCGCCCCGCAGCTTAAGCATGTCCTTGTTTTCGATGGGCGAGAAAATGCCGAATTTGCCATTGTTGCCCGATCCGACGACAAGCTTACAGGCATATCCGGCGCCGGTCGGCACGTCTGCCGTGTCCTGGCTGACTACGGCGCCGTTCGCGTTCTCTAGCAGGAGACGCCAACCGTCGAGACTATAGGCGTTATCGGTCGTCGGCATGGAGCGCTGGGCGATCGCGAATGACCCGTTGCGCGCGATCTGCAACAAATCGCCGGGCAATCCGCCCGGCGCGCTCTGTATTGTGACGGCGCCGCTCACGCCGCTCAGTCTTTCAGGCTAGCGATGTACGCCCGCGCCGCGCGTTCCTTGTCTTCGGCGGCAGCTTGGCGCGCCTCAGTGTCGGCAAGCTCCTGTTCGGCCGCCTTGATCTCGGCATTCACGCCGGCGAGCGTCGAGCGTGCCGTGCTGATCTTGCCCTCGATCGCGGAGAGTTCCGGATCGAGTTCAGCCTTGCGGCGCCGGAAGGCTTCGTCGGCTTCGTCTTTGCTGTCTCGGATGATCGCCGCGGCCTGCTTTCGCGCGTCGGCGACGAGGGCTTCGGCATCGGCCCTCGCGGTCTCAACCCCGGCCTGCGCCTGTTCGAGCTTGCCTTGCACGGCTTCGAGTTCAGCCGTCACCTTGTCGACGTCGACATAGGCCGCGGCCTTGCGTTGCGTCGCCTCATTGGCAAGCGCCTCAAGCTTTTCGATATCGCCGACGGCATCGGCCAGAGCAAGCACGGCCCGATATCCCTGCGCGTGCGACTGGATATGGTTCGCGGCGTCTTTGGTTTCCTGGGAGAGTGGCATCAGAACGTGTCCCCGCGGGCGTTGATGATCACCGTCACGACGTCAGAGCCAGAGCCGCCCGATTTCGCCGGCCGGATATACTTCGGGAGCTCGAGGATCGCTTTCAGCCCGTCGGCGGTGAAGCTGAGATTGTTGCCGGCCGGGTCGCGCAGCGTCGCCCATACCGCGTTCCCGGGATCGCTGACCACACGCGGATCGTTGGAGCCTTGGATAACGACAGTAGCCGAGTCCCATGTTCCGAACAGTTGCACCGTTCGATCCTGGAGGGCGGAGAGCTCGACCGCTTCGCCGATCGTGTCGGTGGCGATCATCGCCCACGACACGCCCTGAATTCGGGATCGCTGAGTCGGAATGCGTACAAGAGCGGCAGTTGTCACCGACACGTCCCCCGATTTGTTTTGCGCCTCCGCCCCAGCGTTCTAGCCGTGATCGCCGCGTCGGTCTAGCCACATGGGAAGGCCCGGCGTTCGGGAGAGCGCCGGGCCTGGGGGGGGGAATTGCACACAATGAAGATCGGCGTCTCGCCCAAGAGCCGCGCGATATAGCTACGCCCGCTTGCGATCTTCGGCAAGCGGCTCTTGGGCCGGCCACGTCCAATAAGAACGATCCGTCGCCGGCGTCGTGGTTTTTGACCGGGCCGGGCACATCGAAGGTGGCGCCGGTCGAGCGCAGCACGCGCACGGCGATCGTGCCGGGGCGTGTGCGGTCTTCGACGTCATTTTCTTGAATTCTCCGCGGTTTAGGGTGCCTCCACCGCGGAGAACGTGCGCGCTATGTGGCGGGTTGCTTACCCGCGGGGCGGCCAATCCCAGGTGATCGCCGCGGCCGCGTTGCGATCGGCGCCGGCCGGCATGGATTCGACGTCGCCGGCGAAGTGTACGCCGGTGAACGGCGGCGCCGTGCCACCATTCGGGGCGAAGCCATGCGCGTTGATCGTGCCGTCGTCGCGGACCTTGGTCACGATCGCGACACACGATTCGTCGCCGTCGATCCCGCCCGATCCGTCTTCCTGTTTCGGGCAGTTGATGATCACGATCCGGCCGGCCGTGATCTTCGGAGACTGCGAAGAGTTGGTATTAGAGGCAGGCGGCGGCGGATTCGGGTCCGGCTGGGTCGACGCCGGCGCCGGCAATTCCGAATCCGTGCCCGGCGTCTTGCGAACGCGCCCAACCTTGTCGACTTCTTCGCGGGTCGGAGTCGTGTCGCCGAAGATCGCTTCGACCGCTTCCATGCGCGGCTTGCCGTCGCCCAGCCAATGATCATCGTTGGCGTCGTCGAGTTGCGCGACAGCATCGGCCAGTGCGCGCTGGCGATCCGTCATGCCACCGCCGCCACCGTTAGCCCCATCGCCAACGACGCCGCCTTCCGGCAACATGAAGTACACCGCCGACAAGAGCAGCGAATTGCGCAATGTGTTCATGCGTTAAAGTCTCCCTTTCCACGGCGCGGCGGGATGCCGGCCGAATTCAGTTCAAGATGATGTTTTTGTTCGGCATGATCAGGGGCGGCGCGTCGCCTACCTTGTTGCCCTCCCGGATGCCGTGATCGAGCGCCGTGATGCACAACTCGCGAAGGTCTTTTTCGGCCTTGAATTTCTTCGCCGCTTTTTGCGCCAGGGCGTGCCCGGCGGTGAAACAGAGCGCATAGAGGATATCTTCGATCAGCATCGAAACGCTTTGCGTGAAACGCTGGATCGTGACGCCGAGGGCCATCGCCAGTTGGTGCCGTTTGTCGTCGCTGTTGAGGGCCATTTAGAACTTCTCCGTTTCGTTTCCGAGCACATGCCAGCCCGGAGCCTGGGCGCGACCGAAAAGCTCGACCATGACCTTGCCCGGCCCGACGTAGCGCTCAATCCGCCGGCGCGCTTCATCCGGCTTGCGGGAATGTTCGCGCACCGGGGCGAGGATCACTTCGCGCACGTCCTTAGCAATGCGCTTTGCCGAGCCGCGCCGACCGATTAGGCACAACTCCGACCCCTTGCGTGTCGTGAAGCCCAGCCCGACAAACAGATCGGACTCGGCCGTCGGCAAGACGCGTAACTGCATCGGATCGTACGATTTTCGCATCTTGATCCAATTGAAACCGACCCCGCTATAGCGGAACCCCCACGCCTTCATCACGTCGAACGCGAACGGCAGGCACGGCCCCGTCGCCCACAGGAACAGGTGCGCGTCCGGCGCGAGGATTTGTTTCACGGGGAGCGCGGCAATTTCCTTGTGCCCCATGACCGAGTAGTGATTTTGCGGGTCGCGGTTGCTCACCTGATCCGTGCGCGAGCGGAAAAACCACGGCGGGTCTGCCAGTAGGCATTCCACCGGCGGCCCGGCATATGCCGCGAGTTGATCGGCGATATCTGTCATTCACCGGGACGCGGCAGGAAGAGACGGACGGGCATCGGGCCGGTGATCTCGATATTGTAGCCGCCGGCGCGCGACGAATTGCGCGTGACGTGCCACTTGATGCCGGGCAGCGGCTTGCCGGTTTCAGCGTCGAGCCCGCCGATCCCCTCGAGCACTTCCATGACCATGCGGTGACGGATTTCATCTTCGGTGACTGACGCCTTAAAGGCGATCGTCTCCGGCTTGATCATCTTCATTGGGGTGCCTCCCATGCTTCGCCGGTGAGGGTATCGAACCAGCCCCCGGCCTCGAAATAGAACACCGGCAGCGAGTGGAAGGGGCGCGGATCGAAGCCCTTGTAGGCGATCAGGCGCGGGCCTTTCCAGCGATCGGCGGCGGTGAAGAAATTCAGGCGCTCGACGAGCGTCATCGGTGGGGCGCCGGCGACGAGTTCCGCCGTGGTGACGAACGGATCACGCATCGCCAGACGTCCATTTCTTGACGAGATCGGCGACGATCTCCGCGGGCTTTCTGCCATCTTGCCGGGCCTTGTTTTCGAAGGCTTCGAGCTCGGATTTGGGCAGGTAATAGTTCCGCTGTACCACGGGATCAGTAGCTTTCGGGCGGGCCATGTCGGTTTCTCATTTCTCCGCGATAAAATGCTCATAGCACCCCGATTTGATTTGTAAAAGAGAAAACCCTTTTACTCTCCCCGGCTTTTTCTCTTCGACGTTTGCGCCTATGTTTCCAGCGTAGGGTTGAGAACAGGGAGGTCGCGAATGGCGACTCGGAATGATCCCCCGCGGTTCCAGACGGAATTCGCCAAGTACGCCGCCGAGGCCAAGGCACGGGGCGACAAGGAAACGGCAAAGCGGCTGATCGGTGAGGGCAAGGTCGCCCGGAAGCTGGTTCAGCAGGCCCTTGCGGCCGGATATGTGATCAGCGTCAACGACGGCGAAGAATGGGTTGTGAAGAAGTGCGCCGACGAGCGCACGATCATGGCGGCCCTGGCGAGCACCGACGGCGACACGCTGGTGATCCGGAACCCAGCCGACAAGACGACGAACAACGTCGGCGCCAAGATCGCAGCGGTTCAACTGATCTACGGCAACGCCCCCGAAGAGCTTATCGCTGACTACAGCGCGCCGGACCTGGACGCCTTCGCCGAATGGTTGAAGCCCGTCACCGAGTACGCCGACAAGCTCGCGGCTTGATCCCGCCGGGCGCCCGCGTGTCGGACGCCCCACCGGACCAACCCAGGAGATACCGAATGGCCGATATCCAGATCACCAATGCAGCCCGCAATGTCGTGGGTCGCGCGATCGGTGCCCTTCAAGCCGCCAGCGACGACATGGGCATGGAGGAATTCGACGTCGCGCTCGATCACTTGCGGATCGCCCGCGAGACAATCGAGCGGGCCGAGCGAGCGGTGCGCGCGATTATGGCCGAAGAGCCTGCCGCCTGATCGGTGTGAGGCGCCCCGCGCGGGCGCTTCGGACAGACCAGGAGAGCAAGATGGAAATGGAGATCGTGAAGGTGCGCTTCGTTCTCGTGAACGAAAACCCGCTGGGCCGGCGGTACTACGTCGGCAGCGTCAACAAGTGGGGCGAGGAATTCCCCGACGCGATGAAGTTCGAATGCTGGGCCGACGCCCTCGAGGCGCTGACCAAGCTCGAGGAAGCTTTCCCGGATAGCCCCGCGGTTCAGCGGGCGAAGATCGAAGAGGTTTGATCATGCCCAAGTTTGAATTCGACGACATGCTGATTTGGCCCAACTTCGACGGCAGCACGCCTTGCACGAAGGCATATGCCGAGACGATGGCGGCGCGGGACGCGATCAAGAACAAGCCCGAATATGACGACATTCGCGGCGCCGACGGCTGGCTACCGATCGATGACATGACGGCCGAAGACTATGAAGCTTGGTGCCGGCTCGACGCTCAACTCGGATCGATGCAGATCGAAGGGCAGGTCGGCATGGGCGAGCGTTGGGCCGCGTGATGCCGAAGTATTGGCGCGAGATCGCGATCGATGCCCAGGCCGACGGCGCCTATTGGTCGGCAATGGCGCGGATTTTCAGGGACGCCGAGGCGTGGGCGGATTTTCAAGATCGGGCAGCGGCCGCCTATGCCCGCGCCCGTTGGGCAATGGAGTCGGATGAATGCCCGTAGTCACAAAGATAGGCCCGGCCCGCGACGCGCGGATCACGGGAACGAAGAACCCCGACAGGCTCAAGCTGATGGTGCGAATCCTATCGGTGACGCCGGATCGGAACAACACGGTGCAGAGAGCACAGCTTGCCGCGGCTCAGCGGCTTTTGGGAGAGAAGGCGTGAGGCGCTTGATCATCGATTTCAGGATCACCGAAGAGGAAGCGTTGCGGGCGATCGAGGTTTTCCGCAACACCCAGGAGCATGAGCTTGCAGCGAGGATCGAACGCGAGCTCGAGGCCGAGCGCGAAGATCGCGCCGCGCGCCAAAGAGCGGCCGACGCCGAGGAAGCGCGGCGGGCAGAGCGGGCAGAGAATGCCGTGCTTACCCCGCGCCAGGCCGACGCGCTGGCAGCGTGCCGCGCCGGCAAAGGCCCACGGTATCGCTGGGTCGGCGGCTGGAGGGGCTGGGATTACACGTCGAATATGGGCGGCGCCGTCAACCGCATGATCGGAGTCCTTGTCGAAGAGGGGCTGATCAGTTCCGGGAATTGGAAGATCACGCCGGGCGGGCTGGCACGGCTCGAAGCATGGGAAGCCAAGCACGGCAAGGTCGACGAGCCCGAGAAGGTGCAGAACTGACTTGCTCGCCGGGCGCCGAGAGATCGACGCCCCACCGGCAAACCAGGAGAAGACCGAATGCCTATGAAGTCAGTGAACGACCCGCTGGACGATCCGCGCTGGCTCAAGTTCCGGGCCGAGTTCGAGGCCCGCGGCTACGGGCTCAAGGGCCTTTGGCACGCGAGCGACAACATCATCATTTGGGCGGTCTATAAGACCCGCGAAGGCGTGCCCGATCCCAAGCACCACACGATCGTGACCCGCCACTATGGCGAGGGGAACGGATTCGGCGTGTGGCTCGAGAGCCGGACGAACGATATTGCCGGCGGCGTCGAAGAGATCATCGGCAAGCCGTCGATCGCGACCGATCTCACTCGCGAGCAGATCGAACGGCTTTTGTTCGGGCACGGCGGCAGCATATCGGCGTCGTGGATGCACGAGCTCACCCCGCACCACGCCCCCAAGCCGATCGGCGCAACGGTCACATACACGCCCGAAATTGGGGCGCGGCGAACTAAGACCTACGATCTTGCGGCGATCGTCACCGGCCTCACCCTCATGGCGCAGAAGGAGCCGCGCGCTTGGGCTCAGTTCATGACTGAGAACGACGACGATGCGACGTTCGATTACGCATGGCAATTCATCATCTTCGGAAAGGAGGTTTACTCATGACCCGCGAGTATATCGAGCGCGTGAAGCGCGACGGCCGGCTCAACGCGAAGGCGATGAAGATCGTTTCGCCTCGCGGGTTCGAGTTCGCCAGCTACAGCTACGGCGTGGGCAACTATGTCCGGCTCAACGCCGAGATCGGCGCCGTGCTCAGCACGCCCGGCCCGCGCGCCAACTTCTACAACGGGACGGTGCGCGGCAAGCGCGTCGCCCCCGGCCCCCGCGGGTTCACGTCTCAGGCGAAGTGCCTCGAGGCGATCGAGGCCGAGGCGATCCGGCAAGGGATCATCGACGCCGAAGGCAACATCATCGGAGGCGCCGATGCCCGCTAAGGATTGGGAATTGCACGTCAAGATCACCGCCCGCACGCGCCGCGAGGCCCGAACGATCCAATCGCTCATTCGCGACGTGACGGACAAGCGCACGCCGCGGCCGAGCGTGTCGGCCATCATCAACGGAACGCGGCGATATCGCCGCAGAGAGGCGAAGTAAGATGCCCCGTAAGCCCAAGACCACGCCGCGCGAGCTCACCGACCTCGCCTGGACCTACATCGACGACGGCGCCCTGTTTACGGGCGTCGCCAGATTGCGCGAGGCGGCCGACGCGATCGAAGATATCGCCATCGAGCAGCGGGCGAAGCTTCGCAAGCTGCACCGGAAGGCGGATCACGCGACGTTCGACAAGGAGGCGATCGAGTACGCCTACAAGAACCCGCGCGATATCTTGCGCGATGGCGTCGAAATCCTCGAGGCGGTGCTTACCGATCGCGAGGCCGCCAACGGTGAGAAAGACGAGATTTTCCGCGATTACGTCAAGCGCGTGAAGATCGCGGCGAAGGTGAAGCCATGATCGTCGATATCGCCCAGGCCCCGATCGCGATCTCGACCGGCTACTATGAGGCGAGGGCCATGCGCTCTTGCCTCACCCGCGAGCTCGCCCGCGTGCAGCGCCGCGCCTCCAAGGGTTACGCCCCCGAGGCCGGCAAGATCGACAAGAACGCCGCCCGGATCGAGACGATCAACGCCGCGATCGCCGATATCGACAAGGCCCTCACGGCAGGGATCGCCGCATACAAGGAGGCCGAACGTGGCAAAGCCCAAGCGTAAGGACGTGACCCTGCTGGTCACCATTACCGTGCCCGGCGCCGCCCTGCCCAGCGACACGCGATCGATCTTGCGGCTGGCGATCGCGAACGGGCTCGAGCTCAACAAAGCCCACACCAACCGCATGCGGCTTAAAGGCGTGCGCCCGGCCGGCAGGATCATCCAGGCGGCCAAAGAAGCGTGGGCGGCATGGGGAGGCGGCCCGAAGGTTCGCGCCCCCAAGGCGGCGTTGCCGCTGATCGATTACCTCGAGGGGCGAAATTGACGCGCCGCGAGCACATCATCTTCTGGATCATCATCGCGGCGCTGGTGATTGCTGGCGTCGCGATATTCATCGGGCGGTACTGGCAACCGATGACATGAGAAGGCCGGGGCGCTTTCCAGCAGCCCCGGCCGGCCCCGTCCCCGCCAGAGGTTAGGCGTTGGTCAGTGCGCTCGACATGACCCAGCGGCCCGTAGGCAGCTTCACGCCGAGGAACGCAACTTCCGTGCCGGTGTCCGTCCAGGTCAGATCGATATCGCCGTCGGCCTCGGACGTGGCGAGGAAGCGTTTCTTCGCCACCAGGGTGAGCAGCGCGCCGTCAGTGCCGATCGCGATGCCGGTCGAGCCGCCGGTCACGACATAGGCCAGCCGGCCGGCGTCGAGGAACAGGCCGATCTCGACCTCTTCGACATAATCGATATCGTCGCCGTCGGCGTCCTTGAGCTGGATCGTGATCGCGCGGGCGTCGTCGGCTTCGGCGCCGACCGTGATCGAGCAGTCGACGCACTTGGGAGTGATATCGATCTTCGTGCCGCTCATCGCAGAGATAAGCTGGCCCTGGCCGCCCATCATCAAGTCTTTGCCGAGGATCGAGCGATCCGGACGTTTGGAAACCATGTTGAAGCTCCGTTAGATTTTGCTGTTGCTATGGAGCCGCCTGCCCCGCGGTGATCGGGACATTACCCCGATCAGTCGTCATTGCCAACGCCGCGGGTTTCGTCACCGACGTCCGTCGCCTTGTTGATAAATTGCGCAATGCTGGCGAGCGTCGGGAACGTCATGTCTCGGAACCGATAGCCGGACTCGTACACGCCAGGGTGTGCGCGCCACACCTTTTTCCAGCCCTCGATTTTCTCACCCCGGAATTCAGCGCTGGCGAAGTTGATCGAGAAGCGGCCGCGCTTGTCGCCGCCGTCGGCGTGCATGGTGAATTTCCACTCGAGCTTTTTGAGATCGTCGACGGTGATCATTCGAGCGGACCTCGCTCGATCGCCTGGAGCAATTCGGTCAGGCTATGCCACACGAGCCCGTCGCCGTCCCAGGCGTAGGATAGGAGCTCACGGCCGTTGACCATGCTCGAGCGCATCCACACGTCCGGCGCACCGACCGCCTGATAGAACAGCGCCCCGTTGTATTCCATGATCTTGCGCCAGCCGCCGCCGGTCACACGGGTGAAGGTGTCGGTTCTAGCCACGGATCGATTCCTCCAAGCTGGCGAGCTCGCCTTCGTCGGAGCCCGGCACGTCGACTCGAGTCGACCGCGGCCGATAATGCACGAGCTCAGCCAGGGTCGGCGAGATCGGCCGCTCGCCACCGTCGGGCACGAAGAACCCGTCGCGCTCATCGATCGGGCGCAGGTTCATCCCCTGAGGTTCCGGCCGGCCGCCGATGATCTCGCCGCCGTCGGGCGTGATCCCGGCCTTTGCGAACATGCGCCGCACGGTTTCCCGCTTGTCCTCTTTGGGCGCCCAAAACTCATCGGGATCGAACGAGCTCATTGATCAGTCATCCTCTGGAGCCGCGGCTTCGGCGCTTCGCTCTTGTTCTCGAGCTCGATCCCCTTCAACGCCGCGCGCTTTTCCTCGAGGTTCAGCGTCGCCGCGTTCTGCTTGCCGATCATGCCCCCGGCGTCGATAATCTGATCCTGTTCCTCCGTCGTCAGGCCGCGCATATCGACGCGGCCGCGCCCCCAATCCATTTCGATCAGGCCGTTGTGAAGCCGGAGCTCGCGCCCCTCCCCTCGCGCGGCGATATCCTCGAATAGCCGCGCCGAAATCGCGACGTCGGCAGGCGTCGGCGGGAAGTTCGAGTTAACCCCAGGCGCCCGGCCTGAGGCGATCCGGTCGCACGCCTGTTGAACCGCTTCTGGCCGGCAATCCTCGACTTGCCTCACGAAGCCATCGAGAAACGATTCAGTCAGTTTTTCGGTAAGTTGATGATATGACTCCAGCAATCCGAATATCGCCGTTGCCTTCATCAGCCGCTGTTCTTCGGTTGAGTACGTCGCCAATTTTGTCTCTCAAGTTTTCACGGGTTTGTTCTTGGGCAGTCATTCGGCGGCCGCCTGGCCCGGCACGGGGCGCTGATCCGCCCCGCCGCTCATTCTCCCACCAATCGGCTTTGAACCCCGTCCATGCCTTGGCGATCATCAGATCGGCCGCCTCGTTGGGATCGGAGCACTTTGCGAATTCCTGCGCCATGAGTTCGGCCGCCCGCATCGACAGTGGCTTGCGAAGTCGTTGCCGATGATCGAGCACGGCGTCAGCGTGTTTCGCGTCGAGCACTGTTTCGAGGAATTCACGCGGCGTCGCTGGCGGCTTGCCGAACAGCGTCGCACTATCATCCGAAGGATGATCCTTTCTGATATCTGGTTTCTGATTTCTTGCGCGAGCGCGCGAGGATGCCGTCGGCATAGCGGGCGCATTTTCTGGCTGTTGATTTTGTTGTGTTTTATCCCAACGTGCCCGCGCACTGTTCGCGGCCGTGACGCTAGCAAGTTGACGTGTCGCAAGCTCGGATTGCACGCGCTCATTGAATAGGCCGACGTCGGTTTGTGTGAGCTTCCGCGTCTCGATCAGGGTGTCGAGAATGCGCGAGAACGACGCGGCCGGGATGCCGCACGCGCGAGCGAGCCGCGAGACGTCGGGCACGATCGCCGCGCCCTTCTCGTACATCATGGCAATGAGGGTGATATAGACGCCGATCTCAGCGGCCGACATGCCGCGAGTGCCGGTGAGCCAATCGGCAGGGTAGAACTTGATCCAAGGGCCGTCGCTCATGTGTTCCCCGATTATGTGGAACCGATCAGGGCGACCATTGGCATGCGACGGCGAATCCATCATATCGATGGAGCCGCCCGGCTTCCAAAGGTCCGCAACCTCAACCGGGTAGTCATAGCGTCCCGCACCTCAACCGCGCGGGGCGCTTTCTTTTTGCGCCAGATTCGGCGGTTAGTTCAACTTCGCAGCGGCGAGCTTGTCCGCGGCCTTCTGCGATTGCGAGATCGGAGCGCCGGTTTCCCCGCCCCCATCCACAACCTTATCCACAGAGGCGGTGCCTACGGTGTCGAGCACGGCGCCGCCTTCCTGCTGTTCGCGCGCCTGGACCTCTTTGAGCGACTCGGCGACAGCCGCATCACTCTGCTTTGAGGCTTGGGCGAGCGTCGTCGGCGGAGCGGTTTCGGTGGACGTCTCTTCGGTCTTCTTGCCGCGGCCGGCGCCGCCGCGCTTCGGATCGGACTTGGGATTTGCGTCCGACTTGTCGTCCTGGGCTTCGCGAGCGGTGCCCTTCTTAAGCTCACGTTCGGCGCGCTTGGCGGCGCGCTTGTCGCGCTTTGCGATATCGTCGGCGCCGAACAGGTCGGCCTCTTTGCCGTCCAGAACCCCGAGCACGCGATTGAGGGAGCCCGTGTAGTCGCTCCGCTCGCCTGTCGTCATGTCGCGTGCCATGCGCAGCCCGGCCTGGAACGCCACCGGATCGATCCCGATTTTCTCAACGTTCGAGCGTATCTCCGCACGCCGCTCATTGAGTTCGCGGGATTTAACGACCGTCGCCTGATACTCTTCGGCGAGCTTAAGAATGGTCGAATCTACGTTGTTATGCCCGTCAGGCATTTGCCTCTCCTTTGAGCCACTTCCACTTGTGACCGTTGATGATGTTGCTGATCGTCCCCGGAGTCACGCCGTACTCACTGGCGAGATCGACGCGCTTGGACGTGTGGCGCGCACGAATTTCTAAAATCTGATCGCGGGTTAGCTTGTTGCTACCGTTGCGCTCGCCGCGATTTTCCGTGCCGTGAATGGCGCGGTCGAGCGAATTTTCTTGGTGAGTTGCCCAGCGCAAATGCTGGGGATGAATGCAGCCCATATGCCCGTTGCCGCAATTGTGCGCAGCTTCATGTTCCGGCGTTGGCGGAGCGCCGTGCGCGAGCTCGCACATAACGCGGGCAGCGACGCCACCATGAACGATCGCATGCCCCTTGTTATTCCGCGCGAACGGCCAGATCAGGCACGCCCCCGCCGGATCATCGACGTGAGCTTCTATGAAGCGGCGCGTTTTTGCCCAGCGCTTGCCCAGCGTGCCCATCAGGTCAGAAACTCGATTTCGTAGCCCATCGCGATCGCGCAGCCGATCTTGATTCTGGACTCATAGGTTAGTTCGGCGCCGGGCTTACACTCTGCGATCACGCGCTTGCCGTTGGCGACGTCATAGAATCGGAAGTCGGCGTAGTAATCCCCGAACGCCACGGGTTTGCCGGTGTCCTTGTGACACGCGATCAGGGGGATACGATATTGCCGCTCGAGCTCGCGGATCAATCCATCCTCTTGCCGTCGCAGCAACCGCACCCACCATTTTGCCTCGCCGCTTGACTGGAAATATTCGAAGTCGCCGACGCGGCCGCATTGCTTGCAGAAGTGCGGCTCGCCCATGCGCTTCGCGCGATCATGCCAGATCGGATCGTGCCACGTCTCGCAATTGCGGCAGATATAGACCGGCTTCGCTTTGTCGGCGAATGTCCGGTCCGTCGAGTAGCGCATCGACTTGAAGCCGGCGTTTCTCACCGATCATCATCCTTGCCGGCATAGGGCGCGCGCCCGGCGCTATCCGGGCGCGGCTGGCGATTGAGCATGGTGACGTGCCGGTCTGACCAGGGCAAATAGGCGGGCGAGAGCCCCGTCGCCGGCGGCTTGACCGTGCGATCGCCGGCGGCCCAGCGGCGAAGCTCTTCGCGCCGCATGGTCTGAAATTCGACCATCGAGTGAAAACGGCTCAATTCAGCTTCGCCCTTTCGAATCCATCGTCCCAAAACCAGCAGTCGGGGACGTCCTCAAACTTGAGGAAGTTCGCGCCCCCGACCCGCTTGGTTTCGATGATCATGCGCGGCGGATCATGCCAGGTTACGGCATAGGTGCGATCGCCATAGGCGTTCGCCCACCAGTCGGCTTTGCACTTCACGACGTCGCCGGCTTTCAATTGAGGGCCGCCGGGAATTCCTGCAACCGCAGGTCTTCGGGCCACTCCGCCGGATCGGCGCCCTTGCCGGTGAACTCCGGGGCAGAGGGCGGCAACAGCACATTGTCGCCCATCTGCTTTACGAAGATTGCCGGGCCGACAGGTTCGCAGGCCGCGATCGCCCGGCGCATCCAATCGAGATCGCACGGCCGCGCATGCGTCCCCGACTCGCCGCCGAGGATGATCCAGTTCACTTCCATCAGATCGCCGCCGAGCTCGAGCAGCGCGTCGGAAACGTCGGCGATCATCGGTTCGATCGACAGGCCAACCCACGGGATACCGAACCGGCGCTTGAGCTCGAGCAGCCGCGGCACGTCGCGCACGATCTCTTCGGGCGTCACCGTCGTGATCAGCACGCCGACGTTCCGAGGCCAGCGCATTCCGCCAACGGTGCCCGTCCATCCAGCCGGGATCATCTTCACGATGTTGCTCACCCGCTTGGTGCACAACTGCCAGTTGAGATCGGGCGTCGCCTCCATTGTCCGGAACGCTTCGGCCCGCCATTCGTCCGGCACTTCGTTGTCGAAGATATCGGCGAGGCTCGAGCAGAAGACCCGGCGCTTGTGGCCGTGCTCAGCGAAGAACGCCGCGGCGTCTCTCTGCCAGCGGCCGGGATTGTTGCGCGTGTGGACCGACATTTGCCGGCGCGGGGCGCCCGGCCCCCAATGCGCGCCAGCGTGATAGCGCTGATCGCGCGACTCGGCGTAACAAAAATCACACCCAGGGCCGACCTTCGTGCAGCCCTCCCAAAAATTTTGGGTGCTATCCGTCCAGCTTATTCCCGTCTTCTCGCCCATCTTCGGACTCCTGGTTTGCCGGTGCCCCAGCCGGCGGTTGAGGGACAGCGCTCGCCACTTGCAGCGCGAGTTCTTCGTAGATCGTCGCCGCAGCGCGCAGCATCGCGGCGATATCGGGCACGAGATCGTGCCGGTGAAATTGCGTGACCTGGGCGTTATCTTCTTCGATCGCAGCGATCGCCCCGACCGCAGAGCCGCCGATCAGCATCGACATAGCCGCGATCCGCGCGAACATCGGCAGCATTGGGTTGTCGAGTGTCGCCGAAACAACTTCCGACATTTGCTTCACGAGCTCGTCGCCCTCGAGCTTGGCGAGGGTCGCTTCGACCGTGGCGCAGGCCGACACCAAAGGGAGGGCGTCAGTCATTTGCGCGACTTCCGGGCAGCGAGCGCTTCTTCGATCAGGATCGAAAGTTGCGCCGAGAATTCGCGTCGCTCATCGGCCGCGATTTGTTCGATCTTACCCTTTAGGTCGGCCTCGATCGTGATCGTGGTGCGTGTTTTCATCGTCATCCCTTGTCGCATTGTGATGCTTGACGACGCAGCGCTAGCATGCGAACGATGATCCGACAAGGAGGCAAGGAACACATGGCACGCGAATATTGGAAAGCCGAGATCACGCGAACCGAAGCCGGCGGCGAGCCGGTCGACCCGCAGCGCCAGACGATCACCGACCCCGCCGCGCTACTCGGATACTGGCGCGTCATGGCGGCGAAGACCAAGACCGATTGGCCGGTGCACATCGAACTTACCGATGGGGGCTACACGGCGACGTTCGCCAATGGCGCAGCGAAGCCGGTCGACGTCGACGACTTCATGCAGGGCACGTTTCTCCGCCTGAAAGCCGTGCGTCGAATCGAATTCGAAGGCGCGCTGAGCCGCGGCGAATGGCCGAGCGACGGCAAACGCGCGATCCCGCAGAGCGACGAAGATCGATTCGATATCATCCCCGACACGCCGGCCAGCCAGGGCGGCAACATGGTGATCGACGAGAAGACGGGCGAGGAAGTCGACGCCTTCTGGCTACAGATCAAAACCAAGCTGGCGGCGCTCATCGAGAAGGGCAAGGCGATCGGTAAGATCGATACCCTCGCTAAAGCCGAGGCCGCCGCCGGGGTGCGCGACGATATCCGCGCGCTGGGCAAGTTGGGCGAGGACAAGCGGAAGGTCGAGAAGAAGCCCTTCGACGACGGCGCCGACGCCGTGCAGGCGAAATGGGTTCCCGTTCTCAAGCCAGCGAGCGATCTAGCCGCCGAGCTCTTGACCGGCATCGACGCGTTCCAGAAGGCGGAGAAGGCCCGGCTCGAGAAGATCGAGCGCGACCGCATCGCCGAGGAAACCCGGCAGCGCCTTGCGCGCGAAGCCGAGGAACGGCGCAAGCAACAGGAGCGCGAGGCCGCCGAGCGCGCCAAGCAGGCGGAAGCCGCCGGCGAGGCGCCACCGCCCGAGCCCGAGATCGTGGTGCCCACGGCCGACGAGATCGAGGCGCAGGCCCAGCAAGCGGCCGCAGAGGCGCCGGTTGAGGTTGCTAAGCCCGTCGTGCAGGGGGGCGCCTACAGCCGCGCCACATCGAAGGCCAAGGCCCAAAAGGGCGTGATCGTCGACAAGGCCGCATTCGTCGCCGCACTACTCGCGGCCGACGATCCCGATCTCAACGCGTGCCTCCAGAAGCGCGCGGATCAGGCGGCTCGCGTCAAATTCAAAATGCCGGGTGTGGAGTTTGTAGATCAGTGACACACGATCATTTCAAGAACCGGCGCCTGTGATCGACGACGATTTGCCGTTCTAGGAGAGGCACGATGACTAAGCAAAACGACACGACACCCCCGCCCGGCATGGCAGTTGCCCGATTGGCGCCGTCGCGCCTCCCGATCGTCAAGGGCGTCGCCGAAGAATTCGACGTCACCGCCGACCAGTGGCGCGTTCTCGTCGATCAGATTTTCCCGAACGCCCGCAGCGTCGAAGCTATCGGCATGGCGCTCAGTTATTGCCGCGCTCGCAAGCTGGATATCTACAAGCGGCCCGTTCATATCGTGCCGATGTGGTCGAGCGCCCTTGGCAAAATGGTCGAAACCGTTTGGCCGGGCATCGCCGAGATCAGGACGACGGCGCACCGCACCGGCAACTATGCCGGCATCGACCCCGTGAAATGGGGACCGATCACAAAGCGCAGCTTTTTCACGACGGTTGAGAACGAAGACCGCTCGACCCGTCAGATTGAGACCGTCGTCGAATATCCAGAATATGCGGAAGTGACGGTCTATCGCATGGTCGAGGGCCAGCGCATGGCCTTCACCGCCCAAGTCTTTTGGGATGAAGCTTACGCGACGGCGGGCCGCGACACCCTCATGCCAAACGCAATGTGGATGAAGCGGCCGCGCGGCCAGCTAGACAAGTGCGGCGAGGCGGCCGCGCTACGCAAGGCGTTCCCCGAAGAGTTGGGCAACACCTACGCGGCCGAGGAAATGGAAGGCCGCACGATCGACTCGGCGCCGGTAGCGATCGAGGCCAAGCCGGCGACGCCCGCCCTTCCCGAATACGACGAACCACCCCCACCCACCGGCGGGCCGGCCGCGCCCGCACTTCATAAACCGGACCTTCCAGAAGGTGCGAAAAGTGAAGCGGGCGCGGCTTCCGCTGGCGAAACGGACAAATCAACAAACGCGAGCAATTCGGGGAATTCTCAAACCCCGGCAGATCAGGCCGGCGACTTCAACGACGACGGCAGCGGCGTGAGCACCGAGCGCACGCCCGACGAGTTGCTCGCCGATCTCGAGCACTGGCTAGGTCAGGCGAAGACCGAAGACGATATCGAAGAGACGTGGAGTTCACTGGATATCGAGAGCGAGTTTTCGCGCGATCCCGAGCGCATGGGCAAGGCGATCGACATGAAGACCAAGCACATTCAGCGCCTCGAGCAGAAGATCGGCGGCGAGGTGATCAGCCGAGATCGCACGGAAGCCGAGGAACAAGCGACGCTCGACCTCATCGACAAGAACTTCCCCGGAGCACGGGGCACTTGAATTTGCACCCCGTCGCGCGCCCGGTTCCGCTGGACGCGCCGCCGGATGCAATCCCGCATCCTAACTGGAGACTTTTATCAAAAATGAAACCAATCCCCCTTCTTCTCGCCGCCGCGATTGCGATGGCGCTTACGGTGCCCGCCTCCGCCCTCACCATCGTCCAGGTCGGCCAGATCACCGCCTCCGCGATCCATAACGGCTACAAGGTGAATCCGCACGATAAGTCGCTGGTCAAGAACGTCGACGGCACCATCGTCGTTCAGCTTCCGGACGTGAAGCTCCCCGACACCAAACTGCCCGATACCAAGGTGGTTGTTCCCGCGACCGGCGGCATTCCTGCCGATTGGGCCGACCCCGAGGGACCGTGCGGCCCGTGGCACGAATACGTCGGCGTCTCCAAAACGTTCAAGTTCCAGCGCGATTGTGTTTTCGTCGGCGTCCAGAGCAAGCAGCTTCCGGGGCCGTCCGAATACACCATCCCGGGCGCGGTGATCCCCGGCGCCACGATCCCCGGCGGAACCCGGAATGACCCGGTGTGCAACACCTCGACGATCTCGTTCTCGCATAACGGTCACAATCCGCTGACCGGCTACGCGCAGAGCAATTCGTCGAGCCAGAGCAACGGCGCCTGCTGATCGCGGTCTAATTCCTCTGCCACCACAAACCCACCCCCAGGCAGAGGGATACGGGGGAAGGTCCGCCCGGCCTTCCCCCACCACCACACCCAGGAGATCGAATTGACGTTGCTAGGCTTCAAAGAACGATTCGTCCCGGCGGTCGAGGCCCGCACGAAGAAGCACACGATCCGCGCCGGCAGGCTTCGGTTCAAAGTCGGCGACGCGATCCAGATTTGGACCGGCCCATATAGGCCGGGCATGCGGCGCAAGCTGTTCGACGTCGACCCGGTTGTGACGAAGATCGAGGCGATCGAGATCGGCAACATGATCGTGATCGTCGATGGCAAGCAACTCCATAGCCGACAAATCCATGATCTTGTGATGGCCGACGGCTTCGATTCGATCGCACAGTTTTTCGGCTTCTTCACCAGCGTGAAGCGCCCAACGTTTACCGGCCACATCATTCATTGGGATTGGACATGACCATCCCCGTCGAAGTTATCCTCGAATACCGCGCCAAGCACCCCAAGGCCTCAATGCGCGAAATCGCTGCGGCCGTCGGAACGTCATTCGGCGACGTGCAGCGCACTATTGCAGCGCACGAGCCGCGGAAACCCCGCGACGTGATCGGCCCGAAGCCCTTCAAGAAAATCCCATTCGCCGGAAGTGCGGGGCGCCAATGGTGACGATCTACCGCCACCCGCTCATGTTGAGCGCGGAAGAGAACCGCGCGATCCGCCGGATGCTGATCAAGACCGGCACGATCGACACACTTGAGGGCCGCGATCTCGTGCGGCGCCTCGAGGAACATTTCGGCCCTGCATTCCGGGGAGCCGAGCAGGAGAGGCACGCCAATGCCAAAAACCCACGGGTTGAGTAGGATCGGCGGCGAGAAGACGCCAGAGTATCGCGCTTGGCAGGCGATGATCTCGCGGTGTGAGCGCCCCGCTAACAAGTCCTTTTCTGATTACGGCGGGCGCGGGATCGCGGTATGCGCTCGCTGGCGAGAGAGCTTCGCCGCCTTCCTTGAGGATATGGGCACCCGGCCGTCGCCGAAGCACAGCTTAGACCGCCACCCCGACAACAACGGAAACTATGAGCCAGGGAATTGCCGTTGGGCGACGGCCGAAGAACAGCAACTTAACAGGCGCGACACTATCCGCATTGGCGGCCGCTTGCTGCGCGAGGCCGCCAATGCCGCTGGGCTGAATTTCATCACTGTGAAGGGGCGCATATACCGGGGATGGCCCCAGCATCTTTGGTTGGCCCCGCGAGGAACACGGCCATGAGTAAATCCAAAGAAGCCCCCATCGCTGTAGAAGTGCGGAGCGGCGCGCTAATCCCAGCGGACGCATGGGCCGCCGAGGAAATAGAAAAGCTCCCCCGCGGGACGCGGTTCCACTGCTATCTCACGATCGCAAAGAGCGCCGTCGACGACGAGCACGGCCGCTTGCTCAGCCGCTACATGACGGGGATGCAGGAGGTTTTCGATTACCTGCCCAACACCGGGCCGGGCACCGAATATCCGACGGCGAACCATCTTCGCCGCATGATCCTTTGCGAGCTTGGCTTCTGCATCACGCACCCCCAGCGCGACGGATCGGTGAAGAAGGAGGCGCAGAGCATGGCGCGCGACAAGATGGATTTCGCCGAGTTGCAGGTATGTTTCGAAATGACCCGAACATATGTCGGCGCCTATACCGAGGCCGTGACGGGGAAGCGCTATGAGCCCTGGCAGGAGTGGGAAGACGCGCACCCGCCGCAGGGAGCCGTGCAATGAGTTGGGAGCGACCGGACGCATGGCGCGATTCCTATGACGAATGGAAGTTGCGCAGCCCCTACGATGATTACGTCGAAGACGACGAGCCGCCCGAGGAAGAGCGGCCGTATATTCACCAGCGCCGGCACACCTTGCGCCAAGAGGCCGAGCGGGCGACCGACGGAAACCCGGCCGCGATCGCCGCTAAGGAGCTTAGGCGTGCCGGTGACTGGCGCCGCCGCGTTGCGATCTACAGCGCCGAGCTTCGGCTTGGATTGAACGGCCGCGATCCGGAACGTCAGTCGAGAGGCATCCGCCACCACATCGCCGAGGCTCGCCGCCTTCGAACCTTCATCGGGCCGCCGTGCCCCGACGACATGATGCCGTTTTGAGCGGCGGCAGCGCGCGCGCGTGTCTCTGGCTTCCGTCGATCCCGCATTGCCTGCATTGGTTCGACGTCGAATATGAATGGGAGGATTACCCCGAGCAGGGCAACGGCTGGGACGATCCAGGCGCGGGCGGCGTGTTCTATCTGACCAGCGTCACATGGCTGACCGAAGAGCGGCCGCCGCGGTACGGGATCGAGGTTCCGCGCACCGCCTGGGACGCTCGAGTCGGCGACTTCGGCAAGACGCTTCACGATGCCATTTGCGAGTCGATCAGCGACGACGCGCACGCGGACTATTGGACCGACGATTATTTCGACGCGGCCGAGTGGAGCTATTGGGAGTGAGCCAGCGCCTACCCGATCCGATCGACCGCAAGGAATTCACCGACGCCGTGCGGCGGGCGGCCTGGGAGCGGTGCGGCGGCCGGTGCGAAGGGTGCGGCCGCGAGCTCGAGGGCGTGCCCTACCGCTTCGACCACACGATCCCGTTCCGGCGCAGCCGCGACTCGTCGATCGGCAATTGCAAGGTGCTTTGCAATGACGGTCCCGCTAGCTGCGATTATCGGAAGACCAACGGCGAGGATATTCCCGGCATCGCTGCGATCAAGCGATACGGCAAGAACCGCCTTCCGCTCGACATAGAGCGGCCGGCAAAGAAGCCCGGATCGATCAAGAGCCGGGGATTTCAGCAAGGCCACCGCCCAATTCCGGGCCGGCCGTTTCAGAAGAGAGGCAGACAATGAACGATCAGCCAGAGACCGAAGTCGAGGACACCGCCCCGCACCGCCAGCCCGGCGCCTTGAGTGCCGCCATGAAGGCCGCAGATCGCGAGATCATCGCCGATGCCGGGGCGGCCGCCATTGCGCAAGCGATGCCCCAGCCCGTGTTCATGGACTATTCCCACGCCACCGACATGGTCTATGCCGCCCAGGCGATCCAGATGCAGCAAACGGTCGAGCACATCGACGCGCAGATCGCCGAGCTCAATCAGCGCAAGCAGGATGCCGTCGACGCCCTGGACTCGATCGAGCGCGCGCGCCGAGATATCGCGGAACGTCGCGCGCGCCGCCGCCGTTAACCGATCCTTAGGGAAGGTCAGGCTAATTAGCTCCCGGTTCACCACAACCGGGAGTTTTTCTATGCGTGCAGGAATGGCGATCGCGCTCTTTGTCGCCCGTGAAACATCGGGCTTGGACCTCAAGGCGCTTACCGAACTGGCAAAGGCCGCCCGCGATCGAGAGGATCGAGCGAAGCCGATTCGACCGATTGATCGCGGAGTTCCGTCACGAGCCGCTTGATCACCCCGACGTCGACTTGTGTCTTGAACACCTTGTCGTCGAGCTCATCGACTTTGGCGCCGAGATCGTCGACCGCTTCGCGAACCTCACCTTGGAAGTTTTCGGAATCGCTCGCCCTGACCGCCAGCGTGGAGTTGGCGGAGGCGAGAGCGGCCTTCACGCTGGCGACCTCGCGCATGGCGTCAGTCTGCGCCCTATCCCATGTCCACCAATACAGGCCGCCGAGGACCGGCACGGCGATGATCGCAGCCCGATACAGGGCGCGAAACCATACCGAGTCGACGAACTGCCTCAGGGACATTTCTTGGGCTCCGGTCACAGCATCCACCTACAAGGAACGGCCAAATCAGCCTGTTAGTTCGGTGGCCCTGCCCCGGCCCATGTCTTTTACGCTTAAATCGAAATCGTTGCGTCAGGTAGTAAATTTGTTAGGCGCTGGGCCGCCATGCGCAGAGCACTTCGCCAGTTTCGTTCAGCGTCACGATTTGCTCTTTCTCCGAACGCGTGAGCCGGGTCGACGCGCCCTTGCTCAATTCGATCGGGCCGACCGTGCACGGCAGGCCGATGCCAAAATGCGAGCACCCCGGGATCGCAAGCACGGTCACGCAAGCGATCGCGGTCGCAAGGTTCTTCACTCTTGGTCCCACCGGTCGAGCCTCTTGTCGAGTTCATCGTCGGGAAGCTTATGCACCTCATCGCGCTTGTCGTCGACGATCTCTTCGGCCCGTTCAATGGCTTTCTGATCCTCTGCCTCGCGCTGGCGATATCCGGCTTGCCGTTCCCTAAGCGCGACGGCCACGAGGCCAACGATGAAGATCGCCGGCCAGATCATCCACCGCGCATACTTCCAGCCGAACAGGGAGCCAACGGCGAACGCCAGCGCGCACCACACGGCGAGGATCGCGATCGCCCACGCCCACCACGGCAGATGTATCAGCAGCCATCCGAGCATCTTGCTTTTCCCTCTCCGCTATGGCGCGGCGGATGAAGAATTCCGCGCACGCCATATAGAACCGCTCGAGCGTCACCCGAAGACGTCTTCGATCGCCTTGACCGCCCGCTTGGCGCGCGCCGCGATTTGCTCGCTCCGCCACATCAAGGCGATGATCAGCAGGATCGCGAGGCCGACCGCGCCATACTTGAGCCCGATCGGCAGATCGGTGAAGAACGTCCCCAGGCCGACGAGCGACATGCCGCCGAACCAGCGCGAAATCCCCGGCTTGTCGGAGCCCTTGGGCACTTCCGGCACTTTGACCGGGATCGGCACGTTGACCGTCTTCTCTTCGACCGTGACCACGGGCGCCGGCTTGACGTCTTGGGTGACGGCCGTCGGCGACATGGCGGCGAGCGTCATATGCAGCGCCGCGCGCGTCTTCGGCCCGTCGTCACCATCGACCTTGCCGGCATAGACGCCAGCCGCCTTCGAGTCGCGCTGGAAGGACTCGATATCGTCGGCGTCGTATCCGAGCAGCACGAGGCCGGCGCGCGTGTAGCGCGTCAAGCGATCCTCGAGCCCGTTGCGGCCGCCGTTAATCTTCTTGGTGATTTGCTCGATGTTGTTTTCGTCGGCGAGCGCGTTGAGCTTGCGGGTCGACCAATACCAAATCGGCACGAGCCCTTCCCACGGATCAGTGTTGACGAGCTCCGGGTTCTGTTCGAAGTCGGGGACCGTCCCGCCGATATTCTTGCGGCACCAAACGGTGAATTCGCGATAGTTCGCGCGGCCGGTGATTTGCATCCCGGTCCGGCCCTTGAAGCGCTTGCCGTCGCCGGGCTGGACGTTGCCCAGGTCTTTGCGCCCTTCATAGGCGGCGCCGCTGGCGATCTCCTGATCATACTTGAAGCCGCCGCTCTCATGGGAAAGCTGGGCGAGGAAATGCGCGAGACGGTGCGGCAGATCGAGACCGAACGTCTTTCCGTAGCGCTCGAGCGCGACGACGACCGACGCGACATTCGAGTCGTTGGTATTGAAACCGGCAATGGCTTCAAGCTGTGCGGAAGTCGGAACCATGCGAAGCCCCCTTCAATGAGGGCACCGGCGTAGCACGCTCAGATGATCATGCCAAACTGATCGAGAACGCCATCCCACCGATCGCCTCGCCCGCCGACGTTGGGATTAGTGTTGATCGCGTTGACGGCCGCAACCGCCGCCGTGTTGGCGCGCGTCGGCGCCGACGTCGGGATCGACGTGGTGCGCGTCGTCGTCACCAGTTGATCGCCAGCATAAATCTTGTTGGCGTCGGCAATCCCGTTGATCCGCTGGAGCTCCGCGACCGTCGTGCCGGATCGGCGCGCGATCGTCGACAGCGTGTCGCCGGGCTGGATTGTGTAGGACGATCCGGAGATCGTCGCATTCGATCGGCTGGGCGAGCCCGAGGGAGCAGGCGCCGTCACCGGGACACGAGTCGTGATCGTCTTCGCAGGTGCAGCCGGCGGGGCGGAAACGGTCTTCGTCTGGGTTTCCTTGATCGTGCCGGCGGACGCGCGGCTATCCGTGCCGTACTTCGAAGCCCATTCGGAGTATGCGGGATTCGTCGTCGTGACCGTCTTGTAGGTCGGCTTGGCGCTGGGCGTCGTCGTCGGATTGACCGGCGGAGCGCTGGGCAACGGCTTCTTCTTTTCGGGCGGCGCGGCGGGCGTCCCGGTGATTCCTGCCTTTGTCGGCGTCTTTACGGTCGACGTCGCGGTTTCGGTTTTGATCGGGGCGGACCGCTCGATGATCGAGGCCGACGGCGCGGCCTTCTTGCTCGTGTTTGTCACCGCATCGAAGCGGTCGAGCGCCGCCCGTGTCGACGGCGAATCCAGAACCATGAAGCTCGACTTCGGCGTGCTGGGGGGCGGAGCGCCCTTGGTGATCGTCGTCGTCTTCGTCGGGGTCGAGCTCGTATTCGCGCCCTTCTGAGCCAGCGAGGGCGGGATCGTGAAGTTCTTATCGAACGCCGCGGCAACGCCGGCATAGGGCGTCGTTGCGAGCTTTTGCGCCGCGCTCGAGGGCGACGGGTCAAAAGCGATCGACGTCGTGAGCTTGCCCGTCACGATCTCAACCGATCGGTTCGCACCCACTCGAGTCGACTCGAGTAGCGATTGCGGGATCACGCCCGGCTTGACCGGCTGGCGAGTGACCGGCGCGATCCTCACGCCACTGATAGACGCTGGCGGCGTTGGCCGCTGGGCACCGGGCGCCGTCGCGAGATCGTTGAACACAAATTGAACCAGGCCGTTCAGCTTCGCAATGCTCGACGTGACGGCGCCGGCGGCGCCCTGCTTTGCCGCATCGATCGCGCCGCCCACCGGCTGGGCAAGACCGCCGACAGCATCGCTCGCCCCGCGGATCGCCTTCTTTGCCTCTTCGGTCAGAGCGTCGCGCACGGCGCCGGCGGCGACAGTGTTCTCTCCCTTGAGATACCAAGGGATTTCAGCCTTGGTGATCACCGCCTTGCCATCCGGGCCGCGCGAGATCGTCACGAGCTCGCCCTTCGCGTTGCGCGTCGTGCCGACGGCGATCTCTTTGCCGCTGGGGAGCATCGCGTATTCCGTCGGCTTCGCCGGCTCTGGCGTGGCCTTTGCGGGCGGCTCCGGGCGTGGACGCGGCAGCGGCACAGCCTCGCCCTTGCGCGCAGCAATCGCGTCGGCGAGCCCGTAGTGCCAGGCCTGCCTATTATGAAGGCCCTTCGCGTATATATCGGCGGCCGCTGGCGTGGCGAACGTGCCGAGGTTTTCCCCGGTACGCTCAAAATGTTCGATCGCCTCATCGTCCGACACTTGCTTGCCGTTGATGATCGTCGGGATCAGGACTTCGCCCGCGTCGGTTCCGATCGAGATCGAGTTTTCCGTTCGGATCGTGCCATCGGGGGCGCGATAGACTTGGCGGTTGTCGAGATCGATGTTCCCCGGCGCCAGCATTCCGGCCACGGGCGCAGTCGTCGACGGCGGTTCCGGGCGTCGGCGAGGCAATGGCACGTCGGGAGCCGCGGGAGCCTCAGGGACGTCCTGGACGACGACGCCGGGCATTCCCGCCGCGAACGTCGACATGATCCCGATCCGCGGATCGGTGAACAGCGCCGTGTCGCCAGCGGCCAGCCCCGTGTACATTTGCCCCGGCGTCATCGCAAAATCTTCGGGACTGGATTTCTTCTGAGGCTTGAGCACGCCGAGCGCCGCGTCGGATTCAACGAACCGCGCAACGTTGCGCTGGGTGATCTCTGAGCGCAGGGCCGCAAGGCGTGCCGTCGACGACATGGGCTTCGGCGCCGGCCGGGCGACGTCGATCTCGCTGGCGACGATCGGGATATCAGCAGGCGGCAGCGCCTTGACTGTGCCGAGCGCAGGGATCGCGCGCTTGGGGTTCACCGCGGCAAGCCGCTCGCTTTCGGTCTTTGTGAGCGCCGCCGTCGCGCCGCCGCGATATTCCCAATGCCACGGCTCATTCTTCGACGTCAGCGTGTAGAAGCCGTACTTCGACGCGTTCGCCTTGAGCCATTTGTATTGGGCCGACCCCTTGCCGACGCCGGCCGACATATCGGGCGTGGCAAGGTCGAGCGCTTCGCCCCAGCCGTGCTCTGAGGTTCCGGGCTTCGCCGCGAGCTTCGGCTTTTCCTTCTTGAGTTGCACCTGTTGATCGTAGGTGCGGTACGAGTCGGTGTTGGTCCAATAGACCCCATCGGCTTCGGCGGCCGCCTTCATCTGGAGGTAACGCGCGGCGGCCTCGAGCGTCAGGCGATGCCCGCCGTTCCCGATCAGATACAGATCGTCGTCGTTTAGCCGGCCGTTCTTTGCCACCCCGATCCTCCAAAGCAAAGGGGCGACCCGCAGGCCGCCCCTCTTATCTAGCACGAAGGCGCGCTCGGACTAGACGCCGTATTTTGCGCGGCTCGCCTCAAACAGACTCGTCATTTCCGCAGCCGATAGAGCGCGGGACCATCCAGCTACCGATGCCACTCGAGCGCTCGACGATGCTGTGTGCGGGGAAGTGTTGAGGCTGATTCCGGCAATATCAGCCGTGGCATTCGTCGAGTATGTTTTCCCGCTTTCCGTGACCTGAGTGCCGTTCACCTGAGTGATGAGCGCGCCGGTTGCCTCATTGAAAGAGACCGCGACAAAGGCCCATGACCCAAACGGGACGGTTGGACCGGCGTCGGTGATAACTTGTTCGCTGGCGCCGCCGTTGCTGTATTTGCGGAAACCGAGCTTATTGTCCGACCCAAGTGCGGGCTGGCCGATGTAAATCCAAATCCCGGGGTCGGTCGGATCGCCGGACTGGAAAAACGACGCGCCCGAGCCACTGTCGGCCGTCGCATAAAACCACCCCGCAAGGGTGAAGGTCGCATTGTCTTTGTGGAGCGAATTGACCCATGTCGTTTTGGACTTCGCCGCGACCACTCCAGGAGAAGCCGACGCGGCAAACGCAAAGTAATCGGAGGCCGATTGTCTGCCGGCGACGCCGCTAAATGTCGGCTCATTGGTATCGGCGCCGCTCGTTTTCCCAAGCCAGCAATCCAGCCCCTTGCCCGACAGATCAGTGACCGTTTGCCCGGAGCCGGCATAGCTTCGCGCGTCCCCAGCATCGATCAGGGCTTCAAGGCCAAGTTGAACCCCGGCGCGTTGCACAGCGTCGTAAAACGCCGTTGGATATGCCTCGAGCAGGGGCGGGGAGATCAGCATCCGATCCTCACTGTAGAGGCTGGATGGAAAGCAGACTGCCAGCATTGCCGACAGACACAGAGCAGCGAAATTTGTGAGCGTTCGTAGTGGTGAACGCACCGACGACTTTGGTAAATCCTGAGGTTGTGATCGCACCGGCTGACGCTCCGTTGGTGATATCGAGGGTGATAATCCCGGCGTTTGAACCGGGGGCTAACGTGAAGGCGGCATTATTAGTCAAATGCTGTAGAGGGCGGTCGCCTGGGTCGAGAGTAACGGTAGAGGCGGCCGATGGCGTGCCCAAATCCAAGGAAGTGACGCGGGCGCCTCCCGTAATAGTTTGGTCGGCGACGTTGTTTTTCAAGCACGCCGCCAGAGAATTCGTCATAGTTGTGGCGAAATTAGCGTCGTCGCCCAAAGCCGCCGCCAATTCATCGAGCGTGTCGAGAGCGCCGGGCGCCGCGTTGATCAGGGCCGTGATCGCCGCTGCCACAAAGGCCGTCGTCGCGATCGACGTGTCGTTGTCGCCGGGGGAGGGTGTCGGCGCGCGCGGATTGCCCGTAAAGACCGGCGAGGCCAGCATGGCATAGCTCGCCAAGATCGCGGTGAGAGCCCCTGAGGTAATAAATCCGATCGTCGACGTGAAATATTCGAAGGTGATCTCTGACGTGCCGATCACCACAGGATCGTCTTCGCTCAACACGGTCCAGATGCCGCTATTGGTGCTTCCGCCTGTGACGTTGACGATCGTCCCCGGCTTCACGTCGTCGTTGCGGCTGAAATCCTTGGTGCGCGTCCAATCCCCCGAGGACGTGCGCCAGATGCCATTTTCGGTCGGATCGGCCTGATCCTTGACCAGCACGCGGGTTTCGGCCGTGAGCACGCCGTCGATCGTCTGCTCGCCCGCGAGGGTGACGTTCGCCGTCGTCGCGACCAGCACCGGACCTTTGACCGCCGTCGACGACGACAGCCCGTCGACAATATCGTAACTCAGCCCGCGGACCATGCCGAACCCCTCACCCGGTATGCGCCGCCTCTTGCGCTTCGCCCCTTCGTATCAGAACGATGGCGTGATGTTGAGCGGGTCGAGCGACGGCCGCGCGCCCATGAGCGCCGGCATTGCGTCCTGCCCGTACTCTGTCTTTCGGCTCTTCTGTTGCCGGCGCATATAGCCCGGAGACAGCGCCTCGCGGATCGAGTTGACGATCATGTAATCCATCGCCGGCTTGAGCAGATGGAGGTTCGCAAACGGGACGGTGCTCAGCACCGTCGAGAAGGCTTGCGCGCTCGAGAACTTGTCGGCACCGCCGGTGAGTGCCGTGTCTCGAGCGTCGAGCAGAACGTTCGCCAGATCGCCGACGGAGCCGATCGAGGGGCCGAGCAGGGTTTCGGTCAGGCCGCCGCCGAAGCGATTGACCTTGGAGAACAGGAAATCCCCGTAGATGCCCCAGGCGCCAGACTGTTGCAGCGCCGCCATGATCGTGCGCGGGTCGGTCGGATTGCGCGGCGGCCAGTACCCCTTGAGCAAGTCCTTTGCGACGATCGACACGTACCCCGCCATGACAAGGCCGGCCAGCATGGTTGCGAAATGCCCGCCCCGTTCGAGCATGCCCGCGTCTTTGCGATGCCCGAAGAGCGCCCGGCCGAAGACTCGAGTCGTGAACGCGAGCGGGAAGCCCTTGAATTGCATCATCAGCCGCACGGCTTCGCCGGCGAGCGTGCCAGGCCGTTGCCCCAACGTCGTGTAGCGGCGCGTGCGCGCGTCGGTTTCGATGACCGCGAACGACGTCTGATCGGAGACAAACCCCGTGACCTGGAGCTCGAGGCGCCGGCGGGCGTCGCCGATCGCCGCGCGGATCGCAGCTTCGGCATTGGCGCCGCCGCGCTTCTGGATTGCCGCGACGCGATCCTTGATCAGGGGAAGCATGTCGACGTCGGAAATCTCGCGCACGCGATCGGGCGTGAGATACGGCCGGCCGTTGTCGAGCCGCAGCGCCGCCTTGCCCAGCACCGACCAGGACGCATCATCAATCCCCGATTGCGCGAGGACGTGCCGGAAGGCGGGCGGGAGTTCAGCGTATGCCGTGCCGGCGCGCATCCCGAGCTCAGCAGAGATCGTGCGCGCGGCAACCGATCGGTTGACGTCCGTCCACCACGTCAGGCCGTTCCACTTGAAGAACCCCGTTTGCAGCTTCCCCATCGCGCCGACCGGCCCATCGGTGGCGAAGCCCAGCGAATTGATATGGCCGAGCATGCCGTCGATTCCTTCGTTGAACAAATAGGCGATCTCGCCCTGTTCGCCGCGCGGCCGGCCTTGCATGAGGCCGCCGATTTGATCCGTGATGCCCTTGAAGAAGTTGGTCCCGCGGAATTGCGCGGCGATCGCCGACGTCATCGTGTCCGAGAACGCCGAGATCACGGCGCCACCCAGCTTCGCCATCGATTCGACGGCGCGCACGTCGGACATGATCTTCGCCGCATTGACGTTCACCGGGCGGGACACGAGGCCGGTCGACACGTCGATCGCCTGTTTCAGCGCGCCGGCATCGGTATTGAGCTTGTCGATCAGAGCGCCCTTTTCGACGTCGGGGATCGACTTCGATTCCTTGATCGAGCGCTGGAGGCCCGCGGCGATCGATCGGAACATGACTTCCGGATTCGGCCCCAGCGTTTCCATGACGCCGCCGACCTGGGCCATATGCCGAAGGTGCGCGAACATGCCGGCGATAGTGTTGCCGTAGCCGAATTGCTCGCGGTATGTCAGGGCCGCGCCGGCATCGCTGAAATGCAGCACGCGCGAGGCGCCCAGCGACTTCGCGAGGTTCGCCGGGTTGACCCGCTGGCCGAGCTCAGCGGCGCCCTTCTTGTTGGGGATGCCCGTGATGATCGTATCGAAGATATCGCCGAGAATGTCGATCGCTTCGGTCGACGTCGTGCCCTCGGGGAATGTGCGCTTGAAGTCGAGCAGCGGGACGATCCGGCCGATCCATGCATCCTTGCCGACCTGGAGCATGGCGATCGGATCGTGTGTCTGGACGCCCGCCCAGCCGTCGAGCTTGCCAATCGAGGCGCCCAGCCGGTTGAGATCGGTACGCGAGAGCTCAGCGTAATCGGCGAACCGCTTCGCCAACCATTTCGCGTCGTCGTTGCCGGTCGATCCGGGCTTGCCGCCGTCGCGCAATTCCCACATTTCGGCCAGCACGTCGGCATCGAGCTTTTCGTCGGCCAGGGCGTGCACGAGGTGCGGGCGTTCGCGTTCGAGATCGGCGAACATGCTTCCGAGGTAGCGGGCTTCATAGCCTTGTTGCGTGGCGTACACGCTGGCACGGGAACCGGGGGCGCTCGAGTTGATACCCTCGAGAATGGCGCGGAGTGCCTGATGGGGCTTTAGCCCGCCCTCTACGATCATCCCCTTGATTTGCCGATCGACGCGATCGCGCACGAGGACGTTCAGAGCCGCGTGCCGGCGTTGCATGTTCGCGGCGATCTTCGTGCGCTCGCCTTCCTCTTCGGCCCATTTGCGCACCCGCTCAGCCTTGCCGGTGAGCATGCCTTGCGCCTCGAGCGACTTGCGGTGCTGATCAATCCGCGCGAACGCGTCGACGATCTCTTGCTCAGTCAGCTTGCCGTTGGCGGCTTTCGCGGCGATCGCGCGGCAATTGGGGTCGATGTAGGCCATGAGCGGATCACCTTATTTTCCGGGCTTTTCGGTCTCAAAACATGGGTTTTTTGGCGATTTTGCCAAAACGCGGATCATCCCTGTTTCCGGGCTTTTAGCCCATCACGCAGGCCGCCGCCACGCGCAGCGCTTCGGCATAGGCTTCGGCATCGGCGGCAGTTTGATCGGCAAGCGCGAGCTCCGCTTCATCGCCGGCCGTGAGCCGCCCTTGTTCGCGCAAGAGATCGATATCCGCCTGTTCCGCAAATTCGCCGGTCGACGGGTCGACGCCGTGCTGTTCAGCGATCGCCTTCACGTCTTCGGATTTACCCACGCGGGCGGCGGCCTCGAGCAGCCCGTCCGGCGGCGGTTCCGGTTGCGGCTCTTGCATGTCGATGATGGGCGCGCGTAGGTTGCCCGTCATGGAAACATCGTTCT
>Ga0164241_10000665_pt1 | contig 55384 bp, 28 predicted proteins | sample OricomyardsoilBY_FD_108780 | JGI IMG/M metagenome (GOLD analysis project Ga0164241, IMG submission 108780) | Backyard soil microbial communities from Emeryville, California, USA - Original compost - Back yard soil (BY) | ecosystem: Environmental > Terrestrial > Soil > Unclassified | place: USA... | reverse complement strand
CACGGTCTGGTAGACGCCGGCGTAGCTGCTGTCGGGGATCAACGCCAGCGTGTCACCGAGCTTGCCCTGCGCGTCGTAGACCTTGCCGCCGGCGCGGATCAGCGCCGGCATCGACGCGTCGACGATCACGTCGCTCGGCACGTGCAGGTTGGTGATGCCCTGATCGGAGTTGACGTAAGACAGCCCCGGCCCCGCCGCGTAGGCGGCCTGGATGTCGGCTTCGATCTGCGCCCGCTTTTCGGCGGGGAGGCTCTGGATTTTCTGCACCAGATCGCCGAAGCCGTTGTTCAGATCGACGCCTAGCTCATCGAACGTGGCGGAGTGCTTGGCGAGCAGATCTTTGAAGAATACGCGGACGGCGTGGCCGAAGATGATCGGGTCGGAGACCTTCATCATCGTGGCCTTCAAGTGCAGTGACAGGAGCAAGCCGTCGCGCTTGGCACGAGCGATCTGCTCTTCGTAGAACGCGACCAGCGCGCGCTTGCGCAAGACGGTCGCGTCCAAGATTTCGCCGGCCTTGAGGGCGAATTTATCCTTGAGCACGCTGACGCTGCCGTCGGCGGCGACGAGCTCGATCTTGACGTCGGCGGCGGCAGGGACGGTGACCGATTTCTCGTTGGAGAAGAAGTCGTCTTTGTCGAGCGTGACGACGTTCGTCCGCGAATCGGGCGACCACTTGCCCATCGAGTGGGGGTGCTTGCGAGCGTAGTCTTTGACGGCCTTGGGCGCGCGCCGATCGGAGTTGCCCTCGCGCAGCACGGGGTTGACGGCGGAGCCCTTGACCTTGTCGTAGCGCGCCTTCGCGTCCTTCTCGGCGTCGTTCTTCGGTACCTCGGGGTACTCGGGCACGGCGTAGCCGTGGGCCTGGAGCTCGGCGATCGCCTCTTTGAGCTGCGGCACGGAGGCGCTGATGTTCGGCAGCTTGATGATGTTCGCTTCGGACGCGAGGGTGAGCTTGCCGAGCTCCGAGAGCGCGTCCGGCACTCGCTGCGCTTCGGGCAGCAAGTCGGCGAAGGCGGCCAGGATGCGCCCCGACAGTGAGATGTCTCGCGTCTCCACGTTGAGCCCCGCGTGCTTGCTGAACGCCTGCACGATCGGCAGAAGCGAGTAGGTGGCGAGCGCGGGCGCTTCGTCGGTCTGGGTGTAGATGATGGTCGGCGCTTTGGACATGAGAAGGGGCGCGAATATGCCACTCTTCCGCGCCAGCCGCTATTAGAACGGCGGCGGCACTTCGGGCAGCGCACCCGACGTGAGGGGCACGTCTACCGGAGATGCAGGCGACGTGGGCAGGACGGCGGCGGCCGCTTCGTCGTCGGTCGGCGCGCTGGTCGTCGTCGGCGGCGGCGCGGGCGTGCTCGTCTCGGTCGGCGCGGTGCCGTCGAGGTATTCTTCTTCGATGCCTTCGCCGACCTCGGGCGCGGCGAGCAGGCCCGTCACGGGATCGATGCGTACGCTGACGATGCCGGGCGGCCTCGGAAAATCGACGGCGGGGCGCCCCTGCTCCGCCACCTTCATGAACGCGATCCAGATCGGCAGCGCCGTCACGGCTCCCGCCTCGCCGTAGCCGAGGGGCATGGCTTCGTCGTAGCCGACCCAAACACCAGCCACGAAGTCCGCCGAATAGCCGACGAACCAGGTGTCCTTGGCGGCGTTGGTGGTTCCAGTTTTGCCGGCGAGCGGGCGCTGCAAGCTGCTCGCGCTCTTGGCCGTACCTTGCTTGATCACGCTGGTGAGGGCGCTCGTGATCAGATACGCCTCTTCCGGCGGCATGACCTGACGAGCGGGAGGCTGCGGGGGTAGCGGAAGCTCTCGGCCCGCCGGATCGGTGATGCGCTTGACCAGCACCGGCGGCTGATACTGGCCGGCGGCGGCGTAGGTGGCGATGGCGGCCGTCAGCTCGATCGGCGTCACCTCGTAGGCGCCGAGCGCCAGCGACGGCGTTGGGGCGAGCGGCGACTCGATGCCGAGCGCCTTGGCGAACTCGATGACGTTCGGAGCGCCGACCTCGTCGAGGACCTTCTGAGCCGCCGCGTTGTCGCTGATCGCGAGCGCCTCGCGCACGCGGAGCTTGTACTCGGTAGCGTCGGGCGCGACCCCCGGTGGCGGCTTCTTTTTCAGGTCTTTGCCGGTGCGAGTCAGGCTGAGCACGCTCCCGAGCGTGAGGCGGCGCGAGTGCAGCGCGTAGCCATACACGATGGGCTTGAAGGCGGAGCCGGGTTGGCGCCGCGCTTGCGTCGAGCGATCGAGCCCGCCCGCGATGCCTTCGTAGCTGCCGATCAGGGCGCGGACTTCGCGCGAGCGCGGCTCGAGCGCGACGAAGGCAGCTTCGGGCCCGAGCTCCAGCTTGAGCTCCGCCTTGCTCGTCGGGGAGTCGGCCAGGGCGATCACGCGGACGCGGAGGGCGGCGCCTTCGCGCGTGAACTCACTGGGCGGCAGGTGCTTGGGATTGAAGCGCTCTTCGTGACGCAGGTCGACGCGGCCGAGCGCCACCCCGACCTGTACGTCGATGGTGCCGGCGCGATCGTCGACGGCGCTCACTTTACCGACATAGACCTTGTTTTGCTTGGGCACGCCGCTCTCGGCTGGCCCCCACGCCTTTCGCTCTTCCTGGGTGTAGGGTGGCGCGAGCTTCTGCCGCACCATGTACTGATCGAGCGCGTCGCGCGTGGCCTTGCGGGCCGCCGCTTGCAAGGCTGGATCGATCGTGGTCTCGACCACGAAGCCGCCGCGGGTCGCGGCCTCGCCCGCCACCTTCACGAGCAGTCGCTTCACGTGCTCCACGACCTCGGGCGCGAGCTCCGACTCACCCTCGCTCACGGGCGCGAGCCGCAGCGGCCGCTGCTCCGCGTCGTCGAAGACTTGCGGCGTGATGAAGCCCTTTTCGAGCAGCTGCCCGAGCACGTAGTGCCGGCGCTGCAGCGACAACGTCGCGTCGCGGCGCGGCGAGTAGCGCTCCGGCGACGCGACGAGACCCGCCAAGGTCGCGGCCTCGGCTACGTCGAGCTCGCGCACGCGCTTGCCGAAATAGTAACGCGACGCTTCTTCGACCCCGTAGCGCCCGTGGCCCAGATAGATCTGGTTCAGGTAGAGCGAGAGGATCTCGTCTTTCGACAGCTCGTGCTCGAGCCGCCGCGCCAAGATCGTCTCCTTGATCTTGCGCTCGTAGGTGCGCTCCGGCTGGAGCAGCACGTTCTTGACCACCTGCTGGGTGATGGTGCTGGCGCCCTGGCGCGAGCGCATCGAGCGCAAGTTGGCGGCCAACGCCCGCAGCATGCCCAGGTAGTCGAGGCCTTCGTGTTGGTAGAAGCTCGCGTCTTCGGCGGCAAGAAACGCCAGCTTGACGTGATTGGGGATGTCCGCGAACTTGACCACGGTGCGGCGCTCCGTAAAAAGGCTGGCCAGCACCGCCCCGTCGCGCGAGAGCACGCGCGTCACCTGCGGGGGCTCGTAGCCTTTGCGCACCTTGTCGAGCGTCGGCAGCTTGCTCTCGTAGTGGCGCACCACCAAAACCACGATCGCGACCGCGACCACGCCGGCCAGCAGCGCCGCCCCTGCGACGAGCTTGAGCACTTTCACGAGCCGGGCGCGGTTCAAGGCTCGCTCCGCGTCAGGGCGACAGCACCTTCATCACGACGACCGCGATCAGCACGCCCGCGAACAGACACGCCGCTGCCACCACGATCAAGAGCTTGGTGCTCGGGCCGGCGCCGCGCGCGACCGGGCTCTGGGGCGTGGCTGCCTTGAGCTCGCCGCTGGGGCGCGCCGCCACCGGCCCCACGGGGGGCAAAGCCCGAGCGGCGGCGCCGCCGAACGGTCGCAGCGCTTCGCCGAACTCACCCGCGGTTTGATAGCGGTTGTCGGGCTGTTTCTGCAGGGCCTTGGCCAGCACGTCGTCGAGCCCCTTCGGAAACTTGCGGTCGGGGACGCGCTCGCTCAGGGCGATGATCGGGTCGGTCACGTGCTTTTGGATGTACTCCATGGGCGTGCGCGCCGAAAACGGCAGCTTCCCCGTCAGCACCTCGTACAAAATGACGGCGAGCGAATAGATATCGCTACGAGCGTCGAGGGTCTTGCCCTGCGCCTGCTCGGGAGACATGAACTCCGGAGTGCCGAACACCATTCCCTCCTGGGTCAAGATCACGGACCCCGGCTGCATCTGCCGCTCCGTCACCTTGGCGAGCCCGAAATCCAGCACCTTGGGGTAGTCGGTGATGCCGCCCTGCTTCGACAGGAAGATGTTCTCTGGCTTCAAATCGCGGTGCACGATGCCCAGGTCGTGCGCCTCCTGCAGCGCGCCGCAGCACTGAATCAAAATCGGGATCGCGCGCTCGACCGGCAGCGGCCCCTCCTTGCGCACGGTTTGGTTCAGGTTCCGGCCCTCCAGCATCTCCATCACGATGTAGAGCGAGCCGTCGTCCTCGAGCTCGCCGTACATGAACACCTTGACGGTGTTGGGGTGAGTCAGCTGGCTCATGGCGCGAGCCTCGCGCCGGAAGCGCGAGGTCAAATCCTTGCGGCCGGCGAGCTTTGGATGGAGGATCTTGATCGCCACCATCCGGTTCATCGCCGGCTGCTCCGCCTTGTAGACAGAGCCCATGCCCCCCGTGCCGATCTTCTCGAGGACCCTGAATTGGCCGCCGAGCAGCTCGCGACCGATGAACGGGTCCTTGGGGCGCATTGGCAGACAGCCATACCAAAACTTATGCCCGGAAGCGATTTGAACGAGCTAACCCGCGCCCTGGGCTCGCCCGGCCACTTGCAGAGCCCCCTGCTCGCGGAGGCGGGCTTCAGGCACGCCTTCTTCACGCGCCAGGGCGGCGTGTCGCGGGCGCCGTTCGAGAGCCTCAGCTTCTCGACCGCGGTCGGGGACGAACCGGCCGACGTCGAAGAAAATTTGCGAAGGGCGGGCGCGCTACTGGGGGTCGAAGCGGAGCACGTTTTGTATCTGTCGCAGGTGCACGGTCGACAAGCGCGCTTTTGCCGCAGCAACGCCGGCTCCGCGCGCTCGCTCTTGATAACACTGGAGGGTGATGCACTGGGCGGTTCCGAGCCGGATCGGGCCTATGGGGTGCGGTCCGCGGACTGCGTGCCGATCCTATTGGCCGACGCCGGCAGCGGGGCCGTGATGGCGATCCACGCCGGTTGGCGTGGCGTGGTGGCAGGCGTGGTCGAGACAGGCGTGACCACGCTCCGCCAGAACATCGGGGGCAACGGGCGATTGCTGGCCGCGATCGGACCCCACATCTCGGCCGCCGCCTTCGAGGTGTCGCCCGAGGTGGCGGCGGAGCTTTCACGGGTCAGCCCCGTGCCGGGCTGCATTTTGTACCCTCAAGGCAGGATTCCGCCGGCGAAGCCCCACGTCGATCTGCGGTTCATCGTGACGCAAAAATTGTTCGCTCTGGGGCTTACTGAAGCGAGCGTAGACCAGATCATCGGCTGCACCCAGCTCGAGCCAGAGCGCTTCTTCTCATTCCGGCGTGACGGTAAACGAAGCGGCCGCCACCTATCCGCGATCGTGCCGAGGCTCGCGGTGTAGACCAGCGACCTTGCCGGTCCGCGCGTTTCGATAGATGCTGAGACTGTTATTTCATGGCCTTCGCGGTCGTCTGCAAAAGCTGCCAATCTCGCTTTCTTCTCAATGACGATCTTTTGCGACGCAAGGTCGCGGGGAAGGTCGTCACCGTACGCTGCCGCCAGTGCCACGCCACGATCGAGATCGATGCGTCCCACCTCGACGCACCGGCCCTGCCGACGCAGCCAGCCGAGCTTGCGTCGGTCACTCCCGCGCCGGCAGCTCCCCGCCCGATGGCTCTCAAACCCACCCCGTCTCCTCCCCGTCCCGCCAAGTCCTCGACGCTGATCGGCATCGGGAGTCCGGCACGCCCCGCTGGCTCGACGGAGCTTGTCGCACTGTCACCGGGGCTGCTGAACGTGCGCAAACAAGCGTCGATCGACGCCGAAGATTTTCCGGAGCCGCCTCCGCCTCCCAGCGTGCTCGAAGAGCTCGACGCCGAAGGTTGGGAGCTCAACGAAACCCCTCCCTTGCCGAAGGCGGACGCGGCGCCGGAGAGCGTCGACGACTTCATCGAAGAGCTGCCGCCTAGCATCCCGCCGCCACCGGGCGACGACGAGCCGACGCAGATGATCCCAGCCAGGGCGATGCTGGCGCGCGCCGAGCAGGAGGCGAACGAGCAAGAGGCCAAACAGCAAGAGGCCAAGCAGCGAGAGACGAAGCTCACGCCGCCGACCACGGACGCGTCGGCGGGCGGCAAGAACACGCTGCCGCTCTTCGCGCTCGGTCAGAGCCACCCCGCCGCCGTCCCCAAACCGCCGACGAAGCCACGACCGCCTCAACCGGCAGTGAGCTCGGCGGAAGGCTCGCTCAGCCCCGCGTCGCTCGATCCTCCGGTGGTGTCGGAGCGGCCCGACAGCGTGCGAACCCGCAAAAACGTGGTCGCCCCTGCCACCAAGCACGGGGCACCGGCAGCCGACCGTCTTCGTCCCAGCGGCTTGGCGGTGCCGATCCTGCTCGGTCTGGCGGCAGCAGCCGGTTTGTTGATCTGGAAGCGCAGCGCCACCCCAGCGACGACCGCGCAGACCGAACAGGCAGCGCCGGTATCGGAAAAGGCGGCGCCGGCGCCGGTCGCCGTCGACGAGCCCAGCGCGCCGCCGAGCGCCTCCCCTGCCGACGATGATGTCACGTTCGAGACCACGCCGGCAGCGCCCGTGAGCAAGCCCGCGGCGGCGGTGGCGCGGCACGAGCTGGCGACCGGGCCGCGTGATGCAAGTCCGTCCTCACTGACGGCGCCGAAGCCAGCGTCTGCGGCCGAGCCGGAGCCGTCGGCGGAGAGCAAGCTCGAGCCCAAGGAGCGCGCTCCGGAGCCGGCCGTTCCGAGCGGGCCCGTCGGAGACTTCGATCCCGCTGCCGCCGCGGCGGCGCTCACGTCCGGCGCGGGTCAGGCTTCGTCTTGTCGTAAGGAAGGCGATCCCTCCGGAGTGGCCACCGTGGTCATCACGTTCGCGCCTTCCGGTCGTGTCACCAGCGCCAACGTCAGCGGGCCTCCGTTCGCGGGCACCGCGACGGGCGGCTGCATCGCGGCCGTGCTCCGCAAAGCCCGGGTACCGGCGTTCGAAGGCGACCGCGTCACGGTCAGTAAGACGATCGTGATTCAGTAAGGGAGCGGCGGACGGCGCTCACGGTCCTACCGGATCGCCGCCGTTCTTGCTCAAGTCCGACGGCGGGTTGTGTCGCGCCATCACGTCGGAGGCCTGGGTCAAGATGTCCGGATTGACGGCAATTTCGTTCTCTTTTCCGGAAACGGAGCCGTGGCAGCCACCACAAAGGCCGTCGAAGAGGTCACGGCGAAAGCCCTGGCGCACGACCTCCCCGGGGTAGAACTGCATCTCTTCCCGTTGCACGTGCGGCACTGGCTCGGCGTCGCCGGCAAGCTTCGCGAGCACCTCGAGTTGAATCGGCGCACCGCCGCGGATCAGCATGGAAGCGGAGCCGTCGGCATGGACGATCGGGACGCCGAGCGACCGGCGACGCACGTAGAGCTGGCCGAACGCGTCGCTCGTCACGAAGCGTGGGTCGGCATCGGCAAAGCTGGTGGCACCGACGGGGGGTAAGCTCTCCCAAACTGCGCTCAACGCTCGCGCCCCCGGCACCTCCCGGCGCGAGCGGGTGTTCTGAAACAGCAGGCTGCTGAGCAGGTTGACGTCCAGGATCGTGACCTGAGAGAGGTGAGCGTCGCCGTCGAGCTGAGTCGCGCCGTTGGCTTCGTCGAGCCGCGACTTGAATATGCCGATCGAGCTACGCGGGTAGATGGCGGCGGGCCAGAGCTCGTCATCGGCGCCGCCGAGCAACGGAACGCGCTCACCTGTCTCGACCTTGACGCGCACGATGTCGAAATTGCCGTCGAAGTCGTCGAGCGCGACGACGTTGGCGGCGTAGCTGACGAGAATGTCGCCGTTGGGTAGCGGCGCCGGGGAGCGATAGGCGCCCTGCGTGCCGCTCAGCCGTCCCGTCGCGGCCGGGTCCAGGATGCGGATCGAGTGCTGGTAGAACTTGGGACTCGGGTAGTCGATGGCGCTCGGATCCTGGACGTAGTCGGCGACGTCGTCGCTCCGCTGGTCGATGCCGAGGCTACGGTTGACGAGCGCGAGCGTCCCGGCGCCGTGTACGGCCCCGCGATCGCTCATGATCGCGGCCAGGTTCTTGTCCGACAGCTCGACGACGTCCGTGTACTGATTGAAGCCAACCGTCGGGCGCTGGGCGAACAGCGGGTGGTAGTCGCCGCCATCGAGGTTCATGCGCCGCCCTGCGAGCTGATAGAAGCCGGGCTGACGCTTTTCGGTGATCAGGATCAGCCGGCCATCGCGCATGAAGCTCGGCGACAGCTCCTGGTTGAGCAAGAACGTCAACTGTCGGACCTTGCCGTCTTCGACCACGTACAGGTTCGAGTTCAAGCGCGAGGGATCGGCGGGAGTGCGCTGCGGTCCACGGTAGTCGGCGAAGGCGGAGGGGTTGCCGACGTTGCCGCGCGTCGACGCGAACACAAGCCGCCCGTCGGCGGAGAACACGGGATCGAAGTTGTGCACCAGCTCGCCGTTGTCCGGCACCGAGCCACCATCGTCGTCCACCGCCGGCTTAGCGATCGTGGGCTCGAGCGCGCAGCTCCCGCCCTCGATCACGTACACGCCGAGCGGCTCCGCCGCGGCCTTGCGCGCGGAAAACGCGATCTTGCTGCCATCCCACGAGACGGTGGGGCGGCGGACGTCGCTGCTCGGGGGTAGCCCGCACAGCGCCGACAAGCTCTCTTCGGCACCCACGCTCACGTCGCCGGTCGCCGCGTCTTGGGTTGCGGCCACGCGCACTAGCTCCGAGCCGGCCGCAAACGTGCCGTAGTCTTGCGGCGCGTCAGGCTGGGGAGCCGGGGTGCGTCGCACGAAAACGATGCCCGACAGGCCGGTGGTCGGCATGCGGGCGGCGCGCTCCAGCTCGATCCACGCCGCGAGCACGCAGTACTCGCTCTGCTCGTCGAGGGGCCCCGTCGCCGCCGCCGCCGCGTCACACGTCTCGGGGTGCTGGGCGAGCAGCGGACCGCCACGGTGCAAAATGCCGGGCCCGTTGGGGGCTGGGATGAGGTTCTTGCGGATCAGCCGGCTCGCCTCGGGGTTGGGCGCGTCGAGCGCGAGCTGCTCGAGCGTGAGCTCGTAGTTCTTACGCGTCGCCGGCAGCCCGAAGTGCCCGCCGCTGCCCCCGCGCAGCCGGTAGTCGTGAAACATCGCCGGCGAGTGGCAGCCGAGCATCATGCAGCCGCGGCGCACCAACATCGGCTGCACGCGATCCGTGAAGAACTCGAAGCCGGGGCTGGTGTCGACGTTGGTGGGGCCGCCCTTTTCGGTGGCCCAGTCGAGCAAGGCTTCGTAGCCGACGTCCGAGGTGGTCGAAAAGACGGTGCCGCCCTCGTGGAAGGTGCCGCCCGCCGAGGCCGACAGCGGCCGGCGGACGATCTCGCTCAACGGCGGATCGGTCGACACGTAGTCCTGGGCCGCGAAGTAGTTCCAGCGCAGCTGCGCGGGCGTGGTACCGCAGGTGAGGTGGAGCGAGTTGGACGGGGAGCCGTGGCAGTTCGACGCGGCGCAGCTCTCGCCGAGCACCGGATTGACGCGCTCGCGGAACGTCGCGAAATCGGCGCTGCCCGGATCGGTGGTCGCGTCGAACGACGGATCGATACCCACCACGTCGGCGCAGGCGGTCTTGGCGTACTGCTTGTCGACCTGGTGGGCGTTGTTCTCGGCGGCGCCGTTCTCCATCCACGTCTGCAGCTGCGTGAACGAGGTGGAGGTGATGTCGATCAGCGAGCCGCCGACGTGAGCGATGTTGGAGTCGATGATCGTCGGCTCGCTGCTCTTCCAGCTCGTGAGCGCGAGCTTGAAGGTCGGCGCGACCTTGACGAGTAGCCCCGGCATGCCGTACGGCCCGTAGTTGACGAGCAGATCGCGGCGATGCGACAGGTCGGAGTAGCTCTCGAGGCTCAGGTTGCCGAGCGCGTTGCCCTTGTCGTCGGCCCGCACGTGGCAGCCCGCCTTGGCCGGACCCTCGGCGCACGATTGCTCCAAAATCGGCCCGATACGCCGCTGGTAAAAGTTCGTCTCTTCCGTGCGCTCTTTGCGCTCACAAGCGGAGACGAGCAAGACCATCGAAGCGCACAGCAAGGCGGACCAGCGCCGAGAGAGCGGTTGCATATCCTCATCGTGCTCATACCACGCGAAGAGGCGTGGGGAGATGTGGGTTCAGAGCGTTATCGGCTCAGAGCCGCAGCAAGCGAGCAGAAATTTTGGCCGCGCTCCGCACCGAGGGGTCGCTGTCGTTTTGTGCCTCTCGGATCGCGTCGGCCGCTGCGGGCTCGCCGATCTGACCGAGGGCCCAGACCGCCGCCGCTCGCACCTGTACGTCCGACTCTTCGGCTTCGCTCGCGAGCACCATCAGCCCCGCCACCGCGTCCGCCGCCTTCATCACCCCCAACGTCTCGGCCGCGCGCCGGCGCACCAAGCTCGAGTCGTCGCCGATCAGAGCCACCACCCCCTCGACGTCGGTGAAGGCGTTGATGCGCGTCGCGGCGTGGAGCGCGGCCAGCCTCACGACCTCGTCGTGATCGCCGAGCGCTGCCGTGAGCTCCTGACCGCTCTCGCCCGACGAGTTCAAGCGTTCGAGGGCGCTCACGGCGGCCGTACGCACCGGCGCCGACTCGTCGGTCAAGACCGCTTTGGACAGCGCGGGCACGCCGCTCATCGACAAGAACTCACCGAGGGCGTTGGCGGCGTAGACGCGGTGAGACTCGGTCTCGGCTTCGTTGCCGAGCGCGTTCAGCGTTTGCTCGTAGACCTGACCCGGGCCGAAAACGCCGAAGATACGCCGGCGCAGCCACCAGGCCGCGATCTCTCGCGTCTTCGGCTGGCTACTGTACAAGAGCTTCGACACCACTGGCACGCACGCCAGGCACTCGAGCTTCTCGCCGTGCTCGAGCACCTTCCAGATCCGGGTCGGAGCGACGTTCGCCGCGCCCAGCTTGATGATCTGCTCACGCGTGCTCACGGTCTCGAGCGACTCCGGCGGGAGCTGCTTGTAAACCTCGGCCCGGCCGCGGGTGACGTTCGGCTCCTCGGCGCCGGCGCCGGAAGCGAGCAGCAGGCTACCGAGCACCACGGATGACTTGAGGAGGGTAGAAATTTTGGAGGTCATGTTCTTGTGCTCCATCGTCGACGACTCAGTACTGAGTGCCCGCGACCGGATCGTTGTTGAACGGTTTGAAGCCGGTGTTTTGACGCGCGAAATATTGGCCGCCCATGTCGAAGGCCCGGATCAGCATGCGCACCTCGTCGCGGGTCAGCTTGGCGAGAGCGGCGTGATCGGTGCGCTGCCCACCCGCGATCGCGCCGAGCGAAAACGACTCTCCGAGCGTCCACGCGTATTTGCTCGGATCGAGCGAGGACGTGACGTTCAGCTTCTCGATCAAAGCGCTGTGCCGCGCGTCGCTCGGAACGCCCCACTTCGGTGGCACGGTGCCGACGACGTCCGCTCCCCTGCCCATCTCCATGTCGAGGGCGGCGGGATAGAAGATCGACACGTACGACGCCGGCCACTCGTGGGTCTGGCGGTCGTACGTGACCGTGATCGGCCGATCCGACAGATCGAGGCGCGGGATCATGTAATCGTACGAGTCGCCCGTCGTCATGTTCATCGCCTTGACCTCGTAGAACTCTTGGGCGACGTCGCCATTAGTCGTCTCGTTGTGACACGACACGCATTTGGCGTTGAGGAGGGTCTGGATCTGATTCGGATTGCCGGCGTCGTTGGCGCCCGACCAGGGGTACTCGGTGCGCTCCAGCACCGGCACCATGAAGTCTTCCGGACCGCGGCCGCGCGCGATCGTGACCCCCTGCCCGCCCGGCATGCTCGGCTGGGTGCGGTCTTCGTGACAGCCGCCGCACACGCGATCTTCGCCGGGCATGCCCTGAATCCACGTCGTTTCGTTGCGGATCGCGAGATCGAACTCGTCGACGGCCTGCAGATGCATCGGCACGTACGGCGGCACGTTGGCGAGCCAGGAGCCGTCGGCCTCGACCTTGGCCTCACCGATCAGGGACGCGCCTTCGGCCATCGTCAGGCCGAACATCGTCGCCCCCGTGGCGGCCTCGCTCGAGAAGCCTTCGATGATGCGCACCTTCACCGCGCCCTTCAGCGCGTCGTCGAGCGTGGTGCCATCGGCAAATTGAGCGCCGCCGACGGTGTTGCCGTGACGCTTGTACAGCGACGACTGGGTCACGTCGATCGAGCCGAACAGGGTCGGTTCGCTGGCGTCCGTGACGTCTTGGCGCGAGCTTATCAGCTTGGGCGTGTCCCGCACCACCACCGGCTTGGCGTACAGCTCCCATGAGCCCTCGTGATTGACGACGAGGTCGTTGCTGCGCGTCTCGGTGTCGTAGATATACACGCCGTAGTCCGGAGGAGTCAGCGACAGCTCGTTCATCTCGTTCACCTCACCGTTCGCCCACGTCACGAGCAGGCTGCCGTTCGGCAGCACCGTCGGCGAGCGGTAGCGACCGACCGGTGAGGCTTCGTCACCGGTCGGCACGAGCGGCGTGAGCATGGTGTAGGCCTCGACGGAGGTCTTTTCCATGTCGAGCTTGGTCTGGTCTTCCGTCCAGCGCGCGTCGAGCTTCACCAGCGATCCGGCCTGGATCGTGTTTTCGCGGTTGGTGACGATGCCGTAAAAAACGTAGGGCGTCTGGCTCTCGCTGAACTGCACGAGCGAGTTGCCGGGCTTGCCGAACTGGCCGTTGAGCCCGATCATCTGCGTGCAGTCGGGGTTCATCGCCATCAGCTTCACGTCGTTGACGTTCTCGAGGTGCTCCCACCGCGAAAAGCCGACGCGCCCGTCGTTCATCGAGAACAACGTCACGATGTGCGACAGGTTCTGGGAGCACAGCTTGCGATCGGCGTCCCCGCCGGTGAGCGTGATGCTGGCGAGCTGGGTCACGACGCGCGAGTGATTGTACTCGTCGGCGCGCGTGCCCATGTCGGTGTAGGCTTGGTTGGTCGTGAAGACGATTCGGTCACCGGCGGCCCAGATCGCCTGCTGATCGTCGTAAGGTCCGAACGTAAGCTGGTTGATCGAGAACTTGCCGTCGTCGCCGCGCGCCAGGCCGGCCCAGTACACGTGGTACTGATCGGAGCCGTCCTTCTTCATCGTGAACAGCACCTTCGTCGCGTCGAACGACAGGTCGATGCTCGAGACGTCTGCGCTCGGGTAGTCTTCGATCACGTTGGCGGTTTCGCCGCTACGTAGATCGAGGATCTCGAGGCGACCGCCCGGCACGTATCGCCCGTAGTCCATCACCTGACCCATGCCGCCCGCGACGTCGATCTGCTTCACCTGCCCGTCCTCGACGACGGTGTGTTGGCGCACGGCGTACACGATCTTGCCGACTCCTCCCGTTCGCGCTCCGGCGTCGGCGCCAGAGTCGGTGTTTCCAGAACAACCAGTCAGCACCGCGAGCGCTCCGAGCAGGGCGCTGGTTCCGAGCGAGAGGTAGGGGGTGATGAGACGGGCCATGGGTTTCTCCTGACAACGAGGGCGACGCGGGGGCAGCGAAAGCAGAGCACGATCTGGGCCAAGAAATAAATCTAATGATTTCATTGAATTGGCTCCTTGACCGCGTGGTTGACGGCCCCCAAGTTGACGGGAGCACGGGTCCCCCGCCCCCAAAACGTTCGTCAATGGTGTTGGCGGCGGCTCGGTCGATTCGACATCGACCAACCATGCATTGTGAGGCAAACCCCGAGCGCGATGTTGAAATTCGATGAGCGCGGGCTGTTGCCTGCGGTGGCCCAAGACCACTTGACCGGACAAGTGCGGATGCTCGCCTACATGAACGCCGAGGCGCTCGAGCACACCCTGGCGACGGGGAAAGCCACGTTTTTCAGCCGTTCCCGCGGCGCGCTGTGGACCAAGGGCGAGACCTCGGGCAACGTCCTCGAGGTCGTATCGGTGATCGCCGATTGCGACGCCGACACGCTGCTGCTGTCGGTGCTGCCGGTCGGTCCGTCATGTCACACCGGCCGCCCTGCTTGCTTCTTCCGCCGCGTCGGTCCCGGCGGAAAGCTCGCCGATCAACCGACGGAAGCGGCGCCGTTTCTGACCGAGCTCGGTGAGCTGCTGGAGGCGCGCAAGGCCTCGACCGCCGAGAAGAGCTACACGAAGTCGCTGCTGGCGAGCGGGCCCGACAAGATCGGCGCGAAGATCCGCGAGGAGGCGGGCGAGCTCGCTGACGCAATCAAGGGCGAAAGCGACGAGCGCGTGCTCTCCGAGGCCGCCGATTTGCTGTACCACGCCATGGTCGGCCTCACGCAGCGGGGGCTGACCCTACGCGGAGTTATCGAAGTGCTGGCGAAGCGTACGCACCAGAGCGGGCACGCCGAGAAGGCCAGCCGTTAGCTGCGCTCGGGGGTGAGCGGCTAGAAAAGCCAGGTTTGACCCTTGGGAGAGCGCCCGATATCGTGGCGAGTCTCGCCGTAATTTCAAGGACCTGGATGGCCATCAAGGTACTGGTTTTCGAGAGTGATCCCGCATTCGCCGAAACGCTCCGCGCCGCCCTGCTCGAGGCCGGCGGTCAGGTCACGGTCGTCGACGACGCCAACAACGGCCTTGCCGCCGCGAGCCGTGAAAAGCCCGACCTGATCCTGCTCGCGATCGAGCTGCCGCGCATGAACGGCTTCTCCGTCTGCAACAAGCTCAAGCGCGATCCGGCGCTCAAAGACGTCCCGCTCATCATCATGAGCTCGGAGTCGACGGAGGAGACCTTCGAGCAGCACCGGCGCCTGCGCACCCGAGCCGAAGACTACGTTCATAAACCGATCTCGGTCGAAGATCTGCTCGCGCGCGCGTCCACGTACGTTTCGTTCTCGTCCGACGCCGGCCCGCAAGACGCTGTCGAGGACGACATCGTTCTCGACGACGACATCGAGATCGAGGAGGCCGAGTTGGTCGAGGCGGCCCCGACGGCCACCCACGCCGCCGCCGACGACGCCGACGAGATCGCGACCACGACGCGCGAAAGCATGGTCGACGCCGACGTCGCCGATTTCGCGGAGCAAGCCTTCGGCAATCTGATGGACGGGCCACCGCCCCCCAGCGTTGCCCCCCCCGCTCCGAGCGCGCCCCCGCCCGCCCCCGCCGCCCCACCATCGGAGGCACCGGTCAGCGAGGGCGGCGGCGTTGTCGCGATGGACGACGTGGAGATCGCGCCTGACGGCGGCGAGGTCGCGATGGATGACGTCGAGATCGCGCCCGACGGCGGTGAGATCGCGATCGATGACGCCGAGGTCGCGCCGGCGCCGGACGACACCGAGCCGGAGGTGGCGATGGCCGACGCGGAAATCGTCGCTTCGCAGCCGCCCGCGCCGGAGCCGCAGCCGCCAGCAGACGCCGTCACGGAGCCGCCGCACGTGCCCGACGAGGTCGAGGTCGACGAGGTCGAGGTCGCGGAGCCGAGCTTGGCTCCGCCGCCGTTGCAAAGCGCGAGCGAGCCGCCCAAGGTTCTCTCGGCGCTGCCCGCGCCGCCACCAGCGCGACTGCCGTCGATGCGGCCGTCGTCGTTGCCGCCCCGCGCCGCCGAGGTGGGCGACGTCGGCAAGTACCGCGAGGAGCTCGAGAAGTCGCGCGGCCGTGTCAAGGAGCTGGAAGACGAGGTACGTCGCGCCAAAGACCGCGTGGTGGAGCTGGAAGAAGTCGGTAGGCGCGGCGCCGGCAAGGACGTCGAGGTGCAGCGCTTGCAGCGCGAGCTGACCGAGGCGCAAGCCCGACTCGCGTCGAGCGGCAAGGGAGCGGGCTCGGCGCGAGAATTCTTGGATCTGCGCGAGCAGCTCAACAAAAAAGACAAAGAGATCCTCGATTTCAAGGATCAGCTCACCCACAAAGAGAAAGAGCTGCTCGCCCTGCGCGACGGGGCGATCGCGCTCGAGCGAGAGAAGGCGGATCTCTCCGATCGCATCGGCGAGCTGGAAAAGCAGGTCTCCGATTTGGCGAGAGCCGCTGACGCGGCCAAGAGCGATAAGGAGCAAGCGGTCAAGCGCGCCGACGACTTCAAACGTAAGTCCGAGAAGACGAAGGTGGATCTCGACGCGCGCGTCGCCGAAATCGCCCAGCTTACGGCGGCGCACCAAGCGGCGCTGGCCGAACGCGACGAGCAGCACGCGACGCTGATCGCCGATCAGCAGCAGACGTTACAAGAGGCCGAGCGCAGCAAGCAGCAAGCGCTGGCCGCCGCGCAGGTCGCGGCCCAAGAAGCGACCGACGCCGCTCGTGAAGAAGCCCGCGCCGCGGCTCGAGCCGAGCACGACCAGGCGCTGGGCTTGCTGAGTCGACAGCACGAGGACGACAAGGCCCAGGCGGTGCAGGCGCGCGAGGCGGAGCTGAAGCGCGAGCACGACGCGAAGCTGGCAGCGCTGCATCGCGCCGGCCAGGACGCGCTCGGGAAATTGCGCGCCGAGCACGAGCAGGCGCTCGCCGAGCAAGCGGCGGCGTCGGCCAAGAACCTGGCCGACCGCGAGGCCGAGATCATCGCCGACCACGAGCAAGAGCAGGCCAAAGAGGCGGCCGATCACTCGGCGGCGCTCTTGGCGCTCGTCGATCAGAAGCAGGCCTCGGAAGCGGCGCGCGACGCGCGCATCGCCGAGCTCGAGGCGGCCGTGGCGGCCGCCGTCGGTGAGCGCGACGCGGCGCAGCGCACGATCCAGCAGCTCGGCGAACGCAATGAGCTGCTGTCGAGCGAGCTCGCTCAGCGCACCAACGAGCGTGACTCCAAGGCGCTCTCGCTGGAAGAGCGCGACGCGCGCATCGCCCAGCTGGAAGCTGACCTCGCCGAGCGCACGGCCCAGCGCGACCAAGAAAAGAGCACCGTCGAAGCGCGCGAGACCAAGGTCGTGGAGCTCGAGGCGGCGCTCGCCGCGGCCAGGGGCGACGCGAGCGCAGCTCAGAGCCAGCTCGACAGCGTCAACGGCAAGCTGTCGCGCGCGAGCGGCAAGTGGAGCGAAGATCGCGGCTCGCTCGAGCGCGCCAAAGACGCGCTCGCAGCCGCGCTGGCGCAGATCGAAGAGGCCGAAGGGCGCCCGTTCGAGTAAATTCCGGAACGCGACCGCCGAGCCGTCACGCGCCGACAGCTCACTTGAACTCGAGCCACTTGCCGTCGAGTAGCCGCTCGTGGGGCAAGAAGCGCGCTTTGTAGCGCATGTGCAACGACTCGGCGATGTACAAGCCGAGGTACAGGTAGCGGAGTCCCCACATGTGGCAGAGCTCGAGCTGCTTGAGGATCGAGTAGGTACCCAGACCGAGGCGCGCCAAGCTCGGCTCGTAGTAGCAATACACGGCCGACAGCGCCTCGCTGCTACGATCGGCGATCGCGATCCCGACCAGCGCGCCTTGCCGCCGATAGCGAACCTCGAGCGTGTCGCAGCAGGTCATGGCCAAAAATTCGCGGTAGCTACGAATGTCGACCTCGCCCTGCCCGGCGGAAAGGCCGCGCAGGGCTTTGTGGCGATTGTACAGCGCGACACGCTCTTGGTCGGCGATCGGTTCGCCGAGCTCGACGGTCAGCTCGTCGTCGCCGCGCTTGAGCGTGCGTCGCTGCGACCGATTGGGCTCGAATCGCTCCAGATCGAGGCGAATCGGCTCGCACGCGGCGCACCCCGGGCAGGCCGGACGATACAGAAACAGCCCTTGCCGGCGGTCGCCCCGCGCGAGCCGCACCTCCAGCTCGGGCCGTTCGAGCGCGCGCGCGGGGATCCGCAGCGGCAAGCGCGAGGTGCGGCCGTCGAGGTAAGGGCAAGGTTGGAGCTCGTCGTGAACGACTAGCTCGGGCGGCTGATCGAGGATCAAGCGCCCCGCCGGCACGACGCGCGGACCGCTCACGGCTCCCGCTCCCCTGAGTCCAACCGAAATGCCTCCGGCAGCAGCTGCGCGAAGGAGCGTCGCAATACCCCGCGCGGGCCCGCCACCAGCACCGGCGCGTCGCGACAGAACTCGGAGATGACCTGGCGGCACATGCCGCAAGGCATGGCCATCGGCTCTCCGGGCGCGTACACACACACCCGTTCGATACGCCGCTGCCCCGCCGAGACGAGCGCGAAGACGGCGGAGCGCTCGGCGCACATCGTCGCGCCGTAGCTGGCGTTCTCGACGTTGCAACCGGTGAAGATCCGCCCGCTTTCGCTCTCGAGCGCCGCCCCCACCGCGTAGCCCGAGTAGCGACAATAGGCCTGCTCGGCGGCGGCGCGGGCCGCGTCGACCAGGGCGCGCTCGGTCGGGCTGAGCTCGTCGATCGCCAGCAGCTCGCTCGTCACGACGTGGCTCCGATGCGCGCCACCCAGCCCTTGAACAGCCGGATGAACTCGTCTTTCACTCGGGCAGCGGTGGCCTCCACCTCCGCGTGGCTCAACGGCTCGGGCGACCGCCCCGCGGCGAGGTTGGTGATGCAGCTCACCGCCCCCACCCGCACGCCGATCTGTCGCAAAGCGATCACTTCCGGTACCGTGCTCATGCCCACGGCGTCGGCGCCGAGCCGCTCGAGCATGCGAATCTCCGCCGGCGTCTCGTAGCTTGGCCCGAGCATCGCCGCGTACACACCGCGCGTGAGGGCGACCCCGGCGTCGCGGGCCGCGAGCTCGCAAGCTTGGAGCAGCTCGAAGTCGTAGGCGCGAGACAGATCCGGAAAGCGCGGGCCGCGCGCGCACGGGCCGCGCAGCGGATTATCTCCCATCAGGTTGATATGGTCGTCGATGCTCATCAGGCTTCCCGCGGTGAGCCGCGCCGCGATACCGCCGGCCGCGTTACTGAGCAGCACCGTCTCACAGCCGAGCTCCGCCAGCAGCCGCGCTCCGAACACGACCCGCGACAGGGGGTGGCCTTCGTACGCGTGCACGCGGCCTTGCATGCAGGCGACGCGCACGCCCGCTAGCTCACCGAGACAGAGATTGCCGGCGTGGCCCTGGACGCTCGATGTCGGGTGATGAGGGATGCTCGCATAAGGCAAGCGCGTGGATGCGTCGAGCTCGTCCGCCAGGGCGCCCAGCCCCGAGCCGAGCACCAGCCCAATCTTCGGACGGCGGCCGGCGGCGCTCCGCTGAACGAATGTCGCCGCCTCATTCAGCTTGCTGGCTTCGCTCGCGTCCATGTTCGAAGGCGGGGCCCGCGGGGAGCGCCCGGTTGGCTCACTTTGCCAGATTCGGCCCGCGCTGGCGTCGCGGAGGCGCTCCGAAAGCGAGGAATCGGCCTTGTGCCGACCAGAAACCGGGCTATGGTCCGCCTCCTTTCGAGAAGAAGCCCCATGGCCAGCAAGTTCGCCCAGTTTTTGACCGACAATAAGATCGACCCCCGCCGCGTCGCCGCCGCTTCTCGCGAGCTCGAGCGCCTGCGCCCTGAAGATCGCGCCAAGCGCCTCGCCCGCCGCACCGCCAAAAAGAGCGAGACCAAGCCGGCCGAGGGCGCCGAGAAGCCGACCAAGCCCCGCTCGGGCCGTCCGGCGACGAGCCGCGTGCTGGACGCCGCCGCCGCCGGCAAGCCGATTTCCGGCCCCGCGAAGACCCGCCTGCTGCGCGCGGTCAACCGCCTGCTCGAGCAAAAGAAGCAGAGCGCAACCGACCTCAAGTCGCTTTTCTGAGCCGGGGTTGAAATTGTCGCTGGGGGCGCGCACCAGAGCTGGGGTTGATCACCGCTCTGTCCGTGTTTCCGCCCCCGAAGGACACTGTGTGTCTTGCGGCTACTTGGTGGCACCAGTCGCCGACGAGCGAGCCAGCGGCCCCCGTCGCTGGTAAAATCGCCGCCGTGGACTCGAACCGCCTCGTGGAGCGCTGCCAACGCGGCGACGCCGAGGCCTTCCAGCAGCTGTTTCGCGCGCATCGCGACGACGTGACCCGCCTCGCCCAGCGCATGTTGGGCCGCGCGACGGATCTCGAGGACATCGTGCAGGAGGTGTTCCTGCAGGTGCACCGCAGCATCCGAGACTTTCGCCATGGCGCGCGCTTCTCGACTTGGCTTTATCGCGTGACGGTCAACGTCGTGCTGATGCACCGCCGCGCCGCCAAGAGTCGGCCCGTTTTCGGCGAGGCGCCCGAGAGTCTGGCCGCCGTCGACCACCGGCCTTTCGCCGATGAGCAGGTCGAGCAGCGCCGTCGAGTGCAAGCCTTTCATCGGCTGCTCGATCGCTTGAGCGAGAAGAAGCGGGTGGTCTTCGTGCTCCACGAGCTCGAGGGGCTCGCGCCCGCCGAGATCGCCAAGATCGTCGGCTCACCGGTGCTCACGGTGCGCACCCGTCTGTTTTACGCCCGTCGCGAGCTGCTCGCGATGCTCGGCGGCGAGCCCAGCCTCGCGAGCCTCGCGAGCTTCGCGACCGAGCTGAGCGACGCGGAGCGGACCGACGAGGCGACGGCGGAGCCTCCGAGCGACAGCGCCGCCAAGGAGCCGGCGTGACGCCGCGAGACCCACGCGAGTCCGCGCTGCGACGTCTGGTGCGCGAGGCGCGCGCCGAGAAGCCGCCCGAGCTCGATTGGTCGCGCGTCGAACAGCGCTTGCGACACGAAGCGGGGCGAGTCCCCGGCGCCGAAGCTCGTCGCCCCAACTATCGGCTCTGGGGGGCGCTTGCCGCCGTCGCGGTGGCGACGAGCTGGCTGGTCGCCACGCGCGCGCCGAGCTCGTCGCCAGCAGCGCCGCCGTCACCCGTCGCGGCGCCCAATCAGGTGCGTCGCGACGGAGACTCGATGGCGCCAGGCACGCGGGTGACGTCCGGCGCTCGCCGCGTCTCCGTCGCGCACGCGGGACGCGCAACCTGGACGCTCGCGGAGGACAGCCGCGCCCTGCTCGCGGACAAAGGCGAACGCATTACCGTCAAGTTGGAGCGCGGCGGCGTGCTGTCCGAAGTCGTGCCGAGCCCGAAGCCGGAGACGTTCGCGGTCGAAGCCGCTGGTACGCGGGTCGCGGTGCACGGGACCGTGTTTCGCGTCGACCTCGAAGGCGGTCGGGTGCTCGTCCAAGTCAGCGAAGGCACCGTGGCGATCGGGCCGATCGGGGCCGCTCCCGCGTTTCTGCTGAAAGCACCGGCGCGAGGTGACTTTGCCGCCGATGGACGGAGCGGGAATGTCGACGGCCATCCCGCGCTGCGCCTCGAGCGGCGCCGCGCCGAGCCGCTCAAGGCCACGCGCGGCCGGGCCCCGAGCGCCGCGCCGGTGGCAAGCCTGGCCGTTCCCGCCACCAGCGCAGAGCCCCCGAACGAGCCTTCGATCAGCGATATCGAGCTCGGCGTCGCTCGCGTCGTCGAGGTGACTACCGATTGTTTCCGCAATCACACCCAGAGCGCAGACGGCGTTCAGATCACGGTGCGAACAGCGCTCAGCTTGCAGATCGCGGGCTCCGGCGCCGTGTCCGATGTCGGCTTTCGACCGCCATTGTCGCCAGAGGCAGAGCGCTGCGCCGAAGAAGGCTCTTCGCAGATCACCTTCTCGCCGTCCCAACGTGGCGCGACGGTGACGCGCATGCTCGAGCTCAAGCGCTAGCTGGCGGGTAGCGTCGTTGGGTGGCGCGGGTTGACCCAGCGCGCGCTTGAGCTTTCTCCCATAGCGTTCAACCCGCAGGTATGGTTTCCAATGGTCGTCACCCGCTGGCCACCGTCACACGGCGCAGCGGACCTCGGGGTGTTGGGCACGGCGACCGTTCAGGTTGACAACTCCGACGCCGCCGATAACAGATTCCGCGTCCAAGCGCCGAGAGCCAACCGGGGGGCTCAAGGAACACGATGAGCACGATCGTTTCGAAGTTTCGCTCCCGGGTGGGTGCCAAGCGAGAAACCTTGGCCCTCACCTTCCTGCAAGACGGCGAAGACGACGAGCTCGCGCTCACGTTCGGCGACCTCGATCGCCGCGCCCGAGCCATCGCGGCGCGCTTGCAAGAGCTCGACGCTCGTGGCGAGCGAGCGCTGCTGCTGTATGCGCCCGGCGTCGACTACGTGGCCGCGTTCTTCGGCTGCTTGTACGCCGGCGTCGTGGCCGTGCCGGCGTATCCGCCGGACCCTTCTCGGCTGCAACGCTCGTTGCCGCGGCTGCTCGCGACCGTCGCCGACTCGCGTTGCAAGCTGTTGCTCACGACCCAGCTGATCGCGTCGATGGGGCAAGCCATGCTCGAGCTCGCGCCGCCGCTGCGCGAAATGACCTGGCTGAGCTCCGATGCGATCCCGCTCGACCAGGCCGAGGCGTGGCGCGCGCCGCTCGTCAACGGGTCCGACCTAGCGTTTTTGCAATACACGTCGGGCTCCACGGGCAATCCGCGCGGCGTGATGCTGACCCACGAGAACCTGCTGCACAACCTCGCCCTGATCGCTTCGTCGATGCGCTTGGACGAAGAGACGGTGGGCGTGAGCTGGTTGCCTCCGTACCACGACATGGGGCTGATCGGCGCCATCCTGTGCCCGCTGCTGCTCGGCGGCCCGCTCACGTTGCTGTCGCCGCTGTCGTTTTTGCAACGGCCCTTGCGCTGGCTACGAGCCATCTCCAAGTATCGCGCCGCCGCTTCTGGCGGCCCCAACTTCGCGTACGATCTTTGCTCACGCCGGGTGAGCGCGGCCGAAGCGGCGGAGCTCGACCTGTCATGCTGGCGCATGGCGTTCACCGGCGCCGAGCCGGTGCGGCGCGACACCCTCGAGACCTTCGCCAAACATTTCGCGTCCAGTGGCTTCTCGCCGTCGGCGTTCTTTCCCTGCTACGGCCTGGCCGAAGCGACGCTGATCGTGTCGGGCGGCGCGCCCGGCTCCGGCGCCAAGGTGTTCGCCGCCGACAGCAACGCGTTGATGCAGAACTTCGTGCTCCAGGCCGACCATGCCGCCTCCGCGACTCAAATCGTCGGCTGCGGCGGCGCCCTCGGCAATCAGAGGCTGGTGATCGTCGATCCGGCCCGCTCCCACCCGGTGCCCGACGCCGCCGTCGGCGAGATCTGGGTTTGCGGCCCTAGCGTGGCGCCCGGCTACTGGGAGCGCTCCGAGGAGTCGCTCGCGACGTTTCGCGCTTACCTCACTGACGGCAGCGGACCGTTCCTGCGCACGGGTGATCTGGGCTTCTTGCGCGACGGTGAGCTGTTCATCACGGGGCGGCTCAAAGACCTGATCATCATCCGCGGCGCCAATCACTACCCCCAAGACATCGAGCGCACCGTCGAAGCGGCCCATCCTCGCGTACGCAAAGGCTGCACCGCCGCCTTTGCCTTCAAGTACGATTCGGACGAGCACCTGGTCGTGGTGGTCGAGGTCGAGCGCGCCGAGCCGGGCCGGCGCGCCGCGACCGACTCGGCCTCGGCCTTGATGGACACCAGCGACAGCCCGCTCGTCCTGGAGGAGATCATCACCTCGGTGCGCGCGGCGATCACGCTGCAGCACCAGCTGCAGGCCCACGCCGTCGTGCTGATCGAAGCTCGCACGCTGCCGAAGACCTCCAGCGGCAAGGTACAGCGGCACGCCGCGCGCGCCGCGTACATGGCCAAGACGTTGCATGAGCTGGCGCGCGACGAGGTGAAGCTCGAGGGTGCCGGTCGTTCTACGATTCGTCCTGCCAACACGCTCGAGCTCATCAAGCTGGCCGAGCGCGACAAGGGCATCGCGCTGGTCACGATGGTGCTGGTGGGCGACATCGCGCGCACGCTGAACGTGCGGCGCAGCCAGATCGATCCCACCCGGCCCGTCAACTCGTTTGGCCTCGACTCGCTGGTCAGCGTCGAGCTCACGCACACCTTGGAGCGCAGCCTGGGCGTGGTCTTCCCGGTCACCCACTTCCTGCGCGAAGCCAGCCTCAAGGAGCTGGCGGCCACGCTGTATGACCTCGTCGTGGACGACGTGGAGCCGGCGTCGACGAGCGTGATGCCCTCCTCTCGCGTGCACGAGCAGCTGTTGTCGCGCGGGCAGTCGGCGCTGTGGCTGATGCACGGCATGGGCGCGGGCGCCGCCTACAACCTCACCACCGCCTTCCGCGTGCGCTCGGCGGTCGACGTCGAGTGCTTGCGTCAGGCGTTCCACGTCGTGGTCGATCGCCACGAAATCCTGCGCACCACGTACGAGGCGGACGAGACCGGTGCGCCCCGGGTCGCGTCTCGGTCTGCGCCGATGGCGTTCGAGCTGGTCGACGCTTCGAAGCTGGGCGATGACGAGCTGCGGCAGCGGGTCGAACAGCGGGTCGACGCGCCGTTCGATTTGCAGAACGGACCCGTGATACGCGTCTCGCTGCTGTCGCGCTCCGCGACCGACCACGTGTTGGTCGTGGCCGTGCATCACATCGCGGCCGACCTGTGGTCGCTGGTGCTGCTGCTGAGCGAGCTAGGCAAGGCCTACGCCGCCCTGCTGACGAAGACGCCGCCGCCGTTGAAGGCGGTGCAGTCGAGCTACCGCGCCTTCGTTCACTGGCAAGAAGAGGTGTTGAGCGGCCCGGAAACGTACCGGAGCTGGGATTTTTGGCGAACCAAGCTCGCCGCCGGCGTTCCCGTCTTGGAGCTGCCGACCGATCGCCCGCGCCCCCCGCTCCAATCGTTTCGAGGCGCCTCCATCTCGGTGCCGCTAACCGCAGAGCTGTCGGCACGTGTGCGAGCGTTCGCGCGGGCCCTCTCCGTCACGCCCTACAGCGTGCTGCTCGCTGCCTTCCAGGCCTTGCTGGCGCGCTACTCCGGGCAAACAGAGTTCGTCGTCGGCACGCCCGTCAGCGGACGTACGCGCGCCAACTGGGACAACACCGTCGGCTACTTCGTCAACGTGCTGCCGCTGCTGACCCGCGTCGAGAAAGGCGTCTCCGGGCGCGAGCTCGCGCTCTCGGCGCAAGCCAGCGCGCTCGATGCGCTCGAGCATCAAGACTACCCGTTCGTCAGCCTGGTAGAGCGGCTCGCGCCGACACGCGACCCGAGCCGCTCGCCGATCTTCGACGTGATGTTCGTCTTCGAGCGGCCCCACCTCGGTGGCGAGCAAGCCATCGGCCGGTTGATGCTAGACCCGACCGCGCCGGGAGTCGCGTGGGCGGGGCTCGACCTCGAAGGCTATGCGCTAGAGAGCAAGACGGCGCAGCTCGATTTGGCTTTGATGGTAGTCGACAGTCGGGAGGGCTTCTCGGCCCGGCTCACGTACAACTCGGATCTGTTCTCGGCCGCGACCGGCACTGCTTTATCCAAACATTTCGCAGCCTTACTGGGGGAGCTCGTAGCACGACCAGAAGACGACGTGTGGAAGCTGAGCTTCTTGACCCGCGCCGAGCAGCTCGCGCTCGTCGGCAGCGGGCCGGTGTCGCCGCCCACCGGCGAGTCGATTCAGGCGCTGATCGAGCGACAAGTCGCGCGTTCGCCCGACGCGCCCGCGGTGGTGTTCGGTAACGAGACGTTGACCTACAGCGAGCTCGACGCGACCGCCGAGCAGCTCGCGGGCCGTCTGCAGCAGGCGGGGGCGCGTCCCGGCAGCCTCGTCGCGTTGTGCCTAGACCGCGACATCTGGATGCTCGTCTCGATGCTCGCGGTGCTGAAGTGCGGCGCCGCCTACGTCCCCGTCGACCCCGGCTATCCCGCCGAGCGCCAGCGCTTCGTGCTCGATGACGCTCAGCCGAGCGTCGTGCTCACGACGCGCGCGCGCCAGTCCAGCGCGAGCCGGACCTCTGCGACGCTGGTGTGCATCGATGATCCGCTCGAGCCAGCGCGATGGCCGTTTCGCGCCACCGCCGCCACCTCTCACAGTCTGGCCTACGTCATCTACACGTCGGGCTCCACCGGCAATCCCAAAGGCGTCATGGTCACCCACGCGGGCGTCACCAATTTTTTCGCGGGCATGGATCGCATCGTCGGCGAAAAGCAGGGCGCTTGGCTGGCGATCACCAGCATGTCGTTCGACATTTCGGTGCTGGAGCTGCTATGGACGCTCACGCGCGGCCTGAAGGTGGTGATACAGACCGCCGACGGCTGGAGCGCCACTCCGCAAAAAGCGGTGAGTCTCGGCATCATGTTCTGGGGGCAAGACGACGGGGCGGGGGCAGATCGCTATGCGTCCTTCCTCGAGCTCGTGAAGCGCGCCGACGCGGCCGGATTTTCCGCGGTGTGGATCCCCGAGCGACACTTCCACGCTTTCGGCGGCAACTACCCCAATCCGTCCGTGCTGGCGGCGGCGGCCGCCGTCTCGACCGAGCGCATCTCGATTCGCTCCGGTAGCGTCGTCCTGCCGTTACAGAATCCGCTGCGCGTCGCGGAGGAGTGGGCGATCGTCGACAACTTGTCGAAGGGCCGCGTCGCGCTCTCGATCGCATCCGGGTGGCACAAGAACGATTTCGTCCTGGCGCCGGACAACTTCGACGAGCGCGGCAAGCTGATGCTGGAGGGCATCGATCTGATCAGGCACCTCTGGCGCGGCGGCAGCACCGAGCTACCGAACGGCAAGGGCGAGCCCACGACGGTGAAGACCCTGCCGCGCCCGGTCCAGAAGGAGCTGCCGATCTGGTTGACGGCGGCCGGCCGCCCCGAGACGTTTCGCAGCGCCGGCGAGCGCGGCTACAACGTGCTGACTCACCTGCTCGGGCAAGATCTCGGCGCGCTTCAGGAGAAAATTGGCCTGTACCGCGAAGCCCGCCGGCGCGCCGGACACGACACCGGGCACGTCACGCTGATGCTGCACACCTTCGTGCACGAGGACGTCGAGTACGTGCGGCGCGTGGTGCGCGAGCCGTTCACGAAGTACCTCGAGCAATCGGTCGACCTCTTCACGCCGCTGTATCGCGAGCTCGGCCTCGATCCGTCCGATTTGTCGGCTCACGACAAGCAGACCCTGCTCGATTTCGCCTTCGAACGCTATTTCTCCACGAGCGGCCTGTTCGGCACGCCGACGTCCTGCCGGCAGCTCCTGGAGAAGGTCTCGAGCATCGGCGTCGACGAGATCGCGTGCATGGTCGAGTTCGGGGTCGAGCCGTCCCTGGTGCTCGAGGGACTTTCCTACCTCACGCAACTACTCCGGCGTGACGACTCTTTCGCGGCTCAGGTCGAGCGCCACCGCATCACCCATCTGCAGTGCACGCCGTCTACGGCGCGCATGCTCGTCGACACGGGCGCTGCCGACGCGCTGCGCCAGCTCGACACGCTGCTGGTCGGCGGGGAGGCCTTGCCGGGGCCACTGGCCGAATCGTTGGAGCGCGCGCTGCCCCGGGGTGTCACCAACGTGTACGGCCCGACCGAAACGACGATCTGGTCGTCGTCGTTCAAGGTGACGGAGCCGTTCGACGCCGTCACGTCGCTCGGTAGCCCGCTACAAAATACGACCATGTACGCTGTCGACGAGTATCTCGAGCTGGTGCCGCTCGGCGTTCGCGGGGAGCTGTGCATCGGCGGTGACGGCGTGGCCCAAGGCTACTTCCGCCGGCCGGAGCTCACGGCGGAGCGCTTCGTGCCCGATAAGTACGGTCCGCCCGGGTCGCGCGTGTTCAGGACCGGCGATATGGTGCGGCGCCGCCGCGACGGCACGTTTCAATTTTTGGGGCGCAACGACCACCAGGTCAAGGTACGCGGCTTCCGCGTCGAGCTCGGTGAGATCGAGGCGGCGCTCGAGCGCCACCCGTCGATCGCCGACGCGGCCGCTCTCGTTCAAAGCGATCGCTCGGGCGACCAGCGATTGCTCGCCTTCGTCACCAGCAACGGCTCGGACGCGGCGCCGCCTGCCACCGCGCTACGCGCTTACCTGGCATCGAAGCTACCGAGCTACATGATCCCGAGCGCGTTCGTCACCTTGAGCGAGCTGCCGCGCACTCCGAACGGTAAGCTCGATCGCGAGGCGCTGGCACGCCTCGAACGACTACCCACGCCCGATCTGGTGCCGGCGCGAGACACGTTGGAGCAGGCGCTGTGCCTCGAGTGGAGCGACATTCTCGGTGTCGCCCAGGTCGGCATCGATGACGATTTCTTCTCGCTCGGCGGTCACTCACTGATGGCGACCCGGTTGCGTTCGCGATTGGCCGAGCATTTCGGGGTGGAGCTCTCGGTCGCGGATCTTTTCCGCGCGACGACGGTGCGATCGCTCGCAGATTTGCTGCGCCCGCACGCGGGGGTGGCCGAGCGCGCCGCGCTGCTGGTCGAGATCATGACCGAGGCGCCCGCCCCTCAGCGGAGCGCGGATTGACGGCAGAAGGCGGCCGCGACAAGCGGTGGGCGCTGTTCGAGCAAAGGCTTCGGGAGCGAGGGCTGGCGACGGCCATCCCCAAGGCGGCGCGCTCTGGCGGTGCATTGCCGGCCTCGCCCGCCCAAGAACGGCTGCTGTTTCTCGAGCAGCTCACGCCCGGCAGCGCCGTCTACAACGATCACTACGCGCTACGCCTGCGCGGCCGGCTCGACGCGGCCCGGCTGAGGCAAGCGCTGGACGAGATCGCGCGGCGCCACGAGGCCCTGCGCACGACGTTCGCTTTCGGAGCGCAAGGCGACGCGCTGCAGGTCTTGCACGACTCGGCGACGATCCCTTGCCAGGAGGCGAGCTGGGTCCCGGGCGGGGAGCCGTTCGAGGCGTGGGTCGTGGCCGAAGGGGTGAAGGAAGCGCGCACCGCGTTCGACCTGTTCAACGGCCCGTTGTCGCGGGCGCGGCTGCTCTCGCGGAGCCGCGACGAGCACGTGCTGCTGTTCACGATTCACCACGCGGTGTGGGACGGCTGGTCGAGTGGAGTTTTGGCGCGCGAGCTCACCGCGCTCTATGGCACCGGCGCGAGCAAGCCGGCTGCGCTGCCGGAGCTCACGACGCAATATGCAGACTACTCGGAGTGGCAGCGAAGCACCCTCCGCGGCGAGCTGTTGGAGCGCAAGCTCACGTTCTGGAGGCGCGAGCTTGCCGACGCCCCCGCCGCCATCGACCTGCCGACGGATCGCGCCCGCCCGCGCGAGCAAACGTTCGAAGGCAAGACCCTGCGCGCCAAGCTCGGCCCCGCCCTGTCGGCCAGCGTCGATGCACGCGCGCGACAGTGGGGGCGGACCCCGTTCTCGGTGCTGTGCGCGACGTTTGGCGTGCTGCTCGCGCGGCATGGCGACCAGCGCGACCTAGTGATCGCGACTCCGACCGCCAATCGACAGCGCGTGGAGCTCGAGGCCCTGATCGGCTGCTTCGTCAACACCATCGCCCTGCGCCTCGACCTGAGCGGCGAGCCGACGCTGGAAACGCTGGTCGCGCAGCTCGGGGACCGCTTGCAGCGCGCCGAGCCGCATCAAGATCTGCCCTTCGAGCGGCTGGTGGACGCCCTCGGGGTCGAGCGTGATTCGAGCCGCAGCCCCGTCGCCCAGGTGATGTTCGTGCTGCAAAATACCCCGCCGCGCGCGCTCGAGATGTCGGGCGTCGAGCTCACCCCGCTCGAGCTCGACGCCGGCTTCGCCAAGCTCGACCTGACGCTCGAGGTGGCGCCCACCACTGACGGCTATGCCACCGCCTGGCAGTACAACACCGATCTATTCGACGAGCCGACGATCGAGCGGCTGATGCGCCGCTACGAGCAGCTCTTGAAGGAGCTGCTCGCGGCGCCGACTACCCCCGTATTTCGGCTCGGTTTGCTGCGACCGGACGAGCGTCGCACCCTGCTCTACGACTGGAACCAGACTTCGTCCGCGTTTCCGGAGGAGACCTTGCACGAGCTGTTCGCCCGGCAAGCCCGCCGCTCGCCCGACGCGGTAGCGGTGATCGTCGGTACGCAGCGCTTCACGTACGCGGAGCTCGATGCGCAGGCGCGGGGCGTGGCGCGAGCTCTGGTCGCGCGCGGGGCGGGCCCGGGCGATCTCGTCGCCGTCTTCCTGCGGCGCGATCGACTACTATTGCCGGGCCTGCTCGGCGCGCTGATGTGCGGTGCCGCCTACGTGCCGCTCGACCCGGCGTACCCGCGCGACCGGCTCGCTCTGATCCTCGACGATACGAACCCCGCCGCGCTGTTGACGACGGCGGAGCTGGTGGGCCTCGTACCCGAGCCATTTCGCGAACGAGGGCTCGACCTGACCCGCGTCGCGCCGGCCGCCGACCACGGCGACGCATCTCCGGGCCGCGCCGGCGATCGCGCGTACGTCATTTACACGTCGGGCTCGACGGGCAGGCCCAAGGGCGTCGAAATCGAGCACGGCAGCGCGGTCGCGTTCGTTTCGTGGGCCCACGGCGTGTTCGGGCCTGCCGATCTCTCGGGTGTGCTCGCCGCCACGTCGATCTGCTTCGATCTCTCGATCTTCGAAATCTTCGGCACGCTGCTGGCGGGCGGAACCGTCATCGTCGCCGACAACGCGTTGAGCCTCGCGGACCTGCCGGCCCGATCCGAGGTCACCCTCGTCAATACCGTACCTTCGGCAGCCGCCGAGCTGCTGCGCAGCGCCGGCATCCCGACCAGCGTGCGCACCGTGAGCCTCGCCGGGGAACCGCTGCCGGAACAGACAGTGCTCCGGCTGTACGATTTGCCCCACGTCGAGCGCGTCTACAACCTCTACGGCCCGTCCGAGACGACCACCTATTCGACGTACGCGCTCACGACGCCGCGCGCCTGGACGCCGATCATCGGCCGCCCGATCGCGAACACGCGCGCCTACGTCCTCGACGAGCATCTCGAGCCGACTCCGCTCGGCGTGCGCGGCGAGCTATATCTGGCGGGGGCGGGCGTCGCGCGTGGCTACCTCGGCCGGCCCGAGCTCACCGCCGAGCGCTTCCTTCCCGACCCGTTTTGGCACGACGGCTCGCGCATGTACAAGACGGGCGACGTCGTGCGCTGGCGGGCGAGCGGCGAGCTCGAATACTTCGGCCGCAACGATCACCAGGTCAAGCTCCGCGGCTTTCGCATCGAGCTCGGCGAAATCGAAGCCGCGCTCCGCCGGCAGGCTTCGGTCGCCGACGCGGCGGCGCTCGTGCGTGAAGACGTGCCGGGCATCAAGACGCTAGTCGCGTACGTGGTGCCGTCCCAAGGCGGCCAGCCGTCAGTCGACGAGCTCCGCGCCGGGCTCGGGCGGGCCCTCCCCGAGTACATGGTGCCCGCGCGGTTCGTCGTGCTGGAGGGCCTACCCCTGTCGCCGAACGGCAAGGTCGATCGGAAGCGATTGCCGGCCCCCGCCGCGCGCGGCGACGAGCCGCTCGTCGCGCCGCGTAGCGCCGACGAGCAGCTGTTGGCCGGCATCTGGCAGGAAGTTTTGCACCTCGAGCGGGTGAGCGTACGCGACAGCTTCTTCGAGCTGGGCGGCGACTCGATCGCGGCGATGCGAATGACGGCGCTGGCGCGCCGGGCTGGGCTCGAGCTGAGCGTCAGCCAAATTTTCCAGTCCCCGAGCATCGAAGCCCTCGCCGAGCGCGTCACCCACGTCAGAAGCGCGACCCGCGCCGAGCCGCTTCCGGATCAGCCGTTCCCGCTCTCGCCGATCCAACGCTGGTTCTTCGAACGGGGCCTGACACACCCCCATCACTACAATCAGTCGGTGCGGGTGACGCTGCGGGCTGGCACGGACGTGGCGGCGCTGGAGCGCGCTGTGCGCTGGACGGTGGAGCGCCACTCCACTTTCCGGTTGCGCTTCGAAGCCGGCGCCCAACGCTACGGCGCTGCGCCGCGGGTCGACGTGCGGACGTACGATGTGAGCGGGCTCTCGCTCGACGCCAAGCAAGCCGCGCTCGACACTGTATCGAACGAGCTCGAGGGCTCGCTCGATTTCGCGAGCGGCGCGCTGGGTCGTGTGGCCCTGTTCGACCCGCGCGGCACCGCAGAAGGGGCGCTATTCTTCGTGCTCCACCATCTGGTCGTGGACGTCGTCTCCTGGCACGTGCTGCTGAGCGATATCGCGCGTGCCTACGCCGAGCTGCTGGCAGGAGCGCCGACGCCTACGCCAGTCGCCGAATCCAGCAGCTACGCCGAGTACGTGGCTCGGCTCGGGCGGCGCGAGTCGCCGGCCGCCACCGATGGCCCACATTTTCCGCGTTTGCCCCGGGATTTCGACGACGGACCGAACGTCACGCGCTCACGTGACACCGTCGGCTGGACGTTGGACGCAGCCGCCACCGCGGACGTCACGACGCGCGCTCGCGATGCGTACCGGCTCGGCGTCGAAGACGTCACGCTGGCCGCGCTATGCCGAGCCCTCCGTCACTGGACGCAAGGCGAGCTCGTCGCGGTCGACGTGGAAAGACACGGCCGCGACCTGCCCGGGCTCGAGCTCGAGCTGAGCGACAGCGTGGGTTGGTTCACCGAGCTGGTGCCCTTGGTGTTCGACGCGCCCGACGACGCGCGCGCGAGCCTGCTCGCCGTCAAGGCGGCGCTGCATGAAGCGCCCGAGCGCGCCCGCGTTCGCCCCACGTTGGCGGAGCGCGAGGTCGTCTACAATTTCTTGGGCAACCTCGGCGAGCAGGGCGACGTCAGCTCGCCGTTCGTCGCGGTTCGAGCCTCGTCCGCGACCAGCAACCACCACCCCGACAACGCCCGCTCCCACCTGCTCGAGGTCAGCGTCGCGCTCAGGCACGGCGCGCTCGAGGTCGAGATCGCATTTAGCCGCAACGTGCACACGAGGGCCGCGATTTCGAGGCTGCAGCGAGATTTATCCCGCGAATTCGCGATCCTCGCCGGCCACCTCGATTCGAGGAGCGGCGCCTACACACCCGGCGATTTTCCGCTCGCTCGCCTCGACCAAGCCGAGCTCGACGCGCATCACGCAAGCTGGTGGCGAAAGCTCGAGGACGCGTACGTGCTCACACCGGCGCAGCACGCGATCGTGGTCGACGTGCTGCGCGATCCGAGCGCGGGCTACTACGTGCCGCAGCTGCAGGTCATCGTATCCGCCCTCGACCCCGCGCAACTCGATGAAAGCCTGACCTGGCTGCTCCAGCGCCATAGCGCGCTACGCACCGCCTTCGCGTGGAGCGGGCTGTCGGAGCCAGTGCAGCTCGTGTTCGAAGAGGTCGCTTGTCCCAGCCGGCACGAAGACTGGCGCACCGACGCCGAGCCGGCGCGCCGCGCCCGCCTCGCCGAATTCTTGGCGCGCGACCGGCAGCGAGGCTTCGCTCTCGAGCACGCCCCGCTGCTGCGTCTGCTGCACGTGCGCTGGACCGACACCGAAGACTTGCTCGTCTGGACAATCCACCACGCGATAAGCGACGGCTGGAGCCTGCCGATCCTCATGTCCGAGCTGCTCACCGCCTACGCGGCGCTCGCCCAGAACCGGCGACCTGGCCTGCCGTCGAGCCGGCCATTTCGCGACTACGTGAGCTGGCTGGTGCGCCAAGACCACGCGCGCGCCGAAGCCTATTTCCAGGACTATCTACGCGACGTGCGCCCGATCGACCTCGGCATTGCCGAAGATCCGAGCTACCGCCGGATCATCGAATCGACAGCGACGCTCGACCCTGTCACGAGCGGCGCCCTCGAGCAGCTCGCCAGGCGCCATTCGGTCACGCTCGGCGTCGTGATTCAAGCAGCGTGGGCGCTCGTGCTCGCGCGCTACAGCGCCAAATCCGATGTGACCTTCGGCAGCGTCGACTCGGGACGGCCCGACGCGCTGGAGCGGGCGGCGGACATGGTGGGCATGTTCGTCACCACCCTACCGCTACGAGTGAACGTCGACCCGGCGATGCCGATCGCGACCCTGCTCGCCGACGTTCGGACGGCGGCGCTCGGTCTTCGCGAGCATGCGTACGCGTCGCTGGCGCAGGTCGCGGCCGCTTCCGGCCAGCCCCGCCTGTTTCAGTCGATCTGCGTGATCGAGAACTACCCCGCGCTGAGCGAGGGCGCTGGCGCCGACGTCGGCTTACGCGAGCTGGTAAGCCACGAGACAACTCGCTTTCCTCTGACCGTCAGCGCCGCGACCCGCGGCCGCATCGAGCTCGCGGTCAGCGCAAGCTTCGCCGATTCTTCCGCCGGCCCCGAGCTACTCGAGGCTTGGCGCAGCGCTCTCGAGCAGATGTCGACAGCGGGGGCGAGCGCCGTCAGTGACATCGAGCTACCGAGAGCGACGCGCCGCCGCGCCGCGCGCGCCCACTGGCAGGCGCTCCTCGACGACGCGCCGGCGGCGCTGCTGTTTACGGATCGACCCCGCACCGCGGGCGAAAAGCCGCGTCCCGCCACGCTCGAGCTGCCGATCGTCGCGGCGCTGGGCGACGCGGTCGCGTCCCTCGCGCGGCGCTCGAGCGCCGATCGCGCGAGCGTGCTGCTGGCCGCCTTCGCGGTGCTGCTCGGACGCCACGCCGCCGAACGCGAGCTCTTGATCGCAGTCGAGGTCGGGTCGGAACCGCCCCTGGTGGCTCGAGCCCAGCTGGATGCCGCCTCGACGTTCGAAGCGCAGGTCACGGACCTCGACCGCCAGCTCCGCGCCGGCCGCGACAATTTCGACGTTTCCGCCTTGCGCGAGCTCGCGGGGCGGGCGCGCGTGGCGTTCGGGACCGTCGACGCTTCGCTCGCGCACGACAACACGTTCGAGCTGAGCCTGGCCATCCGCTCCGCGGCCGGGCCGGAGGTCGCGGTGTGGCGCTACGACGGCGCGCTGTTCGACCCCACGTCGGTGGCTCGCATCGGGCAGCAGCTGAACGAGCTCTTGCTCGCGGCGGCGGCCCAACCGACCCGGAGGCTTCGAGAGCTGGGGCTCGCGGGTGCCGTCGGCGTCGTGAGCGCGCCGCCCGCGGCGACGGGCGGCGCGACGACGGTCCTCGACCTGATCCGAGCGCGAGCGCGCGAAGCCCCCACCGCGCTGGCCGTGCTCTCGAGCCAGGCTCAGCTCAGCTACGCCGAGCTCGACGCGTGCTCGAGCGCGGTGGCGGCGCGACTGCGCGCCCGCGGCGTCAAGAGCGGTGATCTCGTGGCGGTGCAAGTGCAGCGCTCACCGGCGATGGTCGTCGTGCTGCTCGGGGTCATCAAGGCCGGCGCCGCCTACGTCGCGCTCGACAGCGCCACACCCGCCGAGCGGTGCCGCTACATGCTCCACGACTCGGGCGCGCGAATCTGCGTCGTCGATCGGCGCCCGGTGTGGACAGCAGCCGAAACGTCGTTCGTCGACGCCGCGAGCTTGCTCGCGGAGCACGCGGAGCCGACCGAAGACAACGACCCCGCCGACGACGACTTGGCGTACGTGATCTACACGTCCGGCTCCAGCGGTCAGCCCAAGGGCGTGATGGTCGAGCACGCGTCCCTGCTGAATTATATGGCGTTTTACGCGCAGGCCACCGGCGTCGGCCCCGCCGACCGACTGCTCCAGTTCGCGTCCGCAAGCTTCGACGTGAGCGTCGAAGAGATCTTCGGCGCGCTCTGCTTCGGCGCAACGCTCGTGCTGCGGCCCGACGACATTACACCTCGTGAGCTGCTCTCCGTGTGTCAGGCGCTCGGCGTGAGCATCGTCAGCTTCCCAACCGCGTACTTCAACGAGGTGACGCGCGCCCTGGTCGCTGGCGTGCGGCTACCGGACAGCCTGCGATTGGTGCTGATCGGGGGCGAGAGCGTGTCACGGGCAGTGACGGCGCAGTGGCAAGGCGTCGTCGGCGTGCAGCGCGCCGCCGCTGCGCCGGTGCGACTGCTCAACATGTACGGGCCGACGGAGGCCACGATCTCCGTCACGTGCGCCGATCTGAGCGACCCTGCCGCCACCGAGCGCGAGCCCGCGATCGGCCGCCCGATCGGGGGCTCGCTCGCGCTGGTCGTCGACGCGGACGACAACCCGGTCCCGGTCGGCGTGCCGGGCGAGTTGTTGCTCGGCGGGCGCTGCTTGGCGCGCGGCTACTTGCGGCGCCCCGAGCTCACCACCGAAAAGTTCGTGGCGAGCGCGCTCGCGGACCGACTGTACCGAACGGGCGATTTGGTGCGCTGGCGCGGCGACGGCCAGCTCGAATACCTGCGGCGCCTCGATCAGCAGGTCAAGCTGCGCGGCTATCGCGTGGAGCTCGGCGAGATCGAGGCCCTGCTACGCCGCCAGCCCGGCGTCGAGGACGTGGTGGTCGTGCTGCGCGACGACGACCCCGAAAACCTCCGCCTCGTCGCGTACGTGGTCGGCACCGCGACGTCCGACGCGCTTCGTCCCGCGCTCGTCGAGCTTCCGGAGTACATGCGGCCGTCCGCGATCGTCGAGCTCGAGCGGTTGCCCGTCACCGGCAGCGGCAAGATCGATCGGCGCGCGCTAGCGCTGCCGCCGAGCGACGAGCGGCCGACGGGGCACGTCGCGCCCAGCACTCCGTTCGAGGCGGCGCTGCTCGGCATCTGGCAACGGATCTTGGGTAGCGGGCCGCTCGGCGTCGATCGAAGCTTCTTCGAGTTGGGCGGCCACTCGCTCCTCGCGACTCAGGTCATTTCACGCGTGCAGGCGGAGCTGGGGCTCGAGCTCAGCGTGCGCGACTTCTTCGAAGCCCCGACAGTGCGAGACATGGCCGCGATTTTGGCCAAAAGAGTCGCCAAGCGTGCCGACCACTCCCTCCGCCGCCTCGACGAGCCGAGCGCGCCGCTCTCGTTCGCGCAGACGCGTCTCTGGTTCTTGGACCAGCTCGAGCCTGGCTCCGCGGCTTCGAACATGCCGCTCGCGTTGCGCGTCCTGGGCAAGCTCGACGTCGCGAGCCTGGCGCGTGCGCTGGTCGAGGTAGGCCGACGGCACGCCGTGCTGCGCACGCGCTTCCTCGTCGATGGCGACGGACTGCCAACGCAGCACGTCGAAGCTACGTCTGCCCTCGAGCTCGAGGTGTCCGAGGTCCCGCCGCTGGTCGAGCCCGACGCGTGGCTGCTCGAGCAGGCACGCCGCGACGCCCGCCAGCCTTTCGATCTCGCGACCGGGCCGTTGCTGCGCGCGCGCCTACGCTGCGCGGGCCCCGAGCGCTATTTGCTGTCCTTGAACCTGCACCACATCGTCGCCGACGGTTGGTCGATCGGCGTGCTGGTGAGCGAGCTTACCGCGCTTTATCGCGCGTTCGCCGCGGGCGCAGCTTCGCCGTTGCGCGAGCTGCCGGTTCAATACGCAGACTACGCGAGCTGGCAGCGAGAGCAGCTGAGCGGCGACGAGCTCGGTCGTAAGCTCGAGTTTTGGAAGGCCGAGCTGCAAGCGGCGCCGCTGCAGCTGAATCTGCCGACGCGCTCGGGAAAGCGCGGGCAATCCTACGTGGGGGCGATGCTCCACTCCGAGCTCGACGCGACGCTCGCAGACGGCGTGGACGCCCTCGCGCTGGAGCTTCACGCCACCCCGTTCATGATCTTGCTCGCGGCGTGGGCCGTGCTCTTGGCGCGCGTCAGCGGCCAGGCCGACCTCGTGATCGGCACGCCGGTCGCCAATCGGAGCCGGGTCGAGACAGAGGGGCTAATCGGAGTTTTCGTGAACACGTTGGCGGTGCGGGTCGACTTGCGTGGCGATCCGTCATTCGACGGTGTCGTGCGACAGCTGCGGGAGCGTTTGCTGCGGGCCGAGCCCCACCAGGACTTGCCGTTCGAGAAGCTCGTCGACGCGTTGGACGTCGAGCGCGACCTCGCGCGAACGCCGATCTTCCAGGTGATGTTCGCGATGCAGAACACGCCCCCGATCGCCTTCGACCTACCCGACGTGGAGCTGCAACAGCTCGACCTCGCCTCCGACGCCGCAAAATTCGATCTTACCATCAACGTCGAGCGAACACCGCGCGGCTACGCCAGCGCGTGGGAGTACCGGACCGATCTCTTCGAGCCGAGCTTCATCGTCGGGCTCGCCGGCAGCCTGCGCGAGCTCTTGCAGGCCTTCATCGCGGCGCCCCGCCGCGCGTGGCAGCGCGCGCCGCTGCTTGCGCGCGCCGAACACCGAGCCCAGGTCGTCGATTTCAACCGAACCGACCGCGAATTTCCGGACGCGCGCGTCCACGAGCTGATCACCGCCCGAGCGGCGCGCACGCCGTCGGCCCTGGCCGTGCTCGACGAGCACACCCAGCTCAGCTACGCCGCCCTCGAGAGCGAAGCCGAGAAGCTTGCTTACCAGCTCGTCGCGTACGGAGCCTGCCCGGAAACGCGCATCGCCGTCGCGCTCGATCGCTCCGTGCGATTGGTCGTCGCCCTGCTCGCGGTTCAGAAGAGCGGCGCCGCGTACGTGCCACTCGACCCGACGCTGCCGCCGGCACGCGTGGCCCAAATCCTCGCCGACGCGCGCGTCGGGTTGGTGCTCGGCGAAACCAGCACCAGCGCGCTCCTCACGCTGCCGCCTGGCGTCGAGCTCGTCAGCATCGATCGCATGGCCTCCCCCGACATCGCCGGCGGAGCCACGTTGCCGCGACTCTCCGCCGACACGCTGGCCTACGTGCTGTTCACGTCGGGCTCCACCGGTCGTCCCAAGGGCGTCGAGATCACGCACCGTGCGCTCGTCAACCTGTTGTCGTCGATGCAGCGCGAGCCAGGCATCTCGCCCTCTGATCGCGTGCTCGCGACGACCAACCTCGGCTTCGACATCGCGGGGCTCGAGCTGTACTTGCCGCTGATCAGCGGGGCGTCGGTGCAGATTGCCAGTCGCGAGCTTGCGACCAGCGCCGAGCAGCTGGGGGAAACCCTCGCACGCCGGGGCGTGACTTTTTTTCAGGCGACCCCTGCCACGTACAAGATGCTGCTATCGGCGGGCTTCCGCGGCTCTCCTCGGCTCAAGCTGCTGGTCGGCGGCGAGCCACTATCGGTCGAGCTGGGGCGGCGTTTGCTCGCCTGCGGCGCCAGCGTTTGGAACGTCTACGGTCCAACCGAAACCACGATCTGGTCGACGTGCGCCGAAGTTAGCGCCGAGTCCCTCGAACGCGGCGTCGATATCGGGAGACCGATCGACAATACCCAAGCTTTCGTGCTCGACCCCTTCCTCGAGCCGGTGCCGGCGGGCGTGCTCGGCGAGCTGTATCTAGGCGGGGCCGGTCTGGCGCGCGGCTACGCGGGGCGAGCCGATCTCACCGCCGAGCGCTTCTTGCCCAATCCGTTCGGGGCGGGGCGGCTGTACCGCACCGGCGACGTCGCGCGCCGGCGCAGCGACGGCGCGCTCGAATGCTTCGGCCGGGTCGACCATCAGGTCAAGGTGCGAGGTTTCCGGATTGAGCTCGGCGAGATCGAAGCCGCGCTGCGCCGGCACCCCGACGTGGTCGACGTCGCCGTGGCCGCGCCGCCGGCGGGCGCCGACGACCGGCTGCTGGTGGCTTACGTGGTCGTGTCCGCGCAGGTCAGCCGCGAGAGCTTGCGCGCCTTCCTGGCCGCCGCTCTGCCTGACTACATGCTACCGGCCCATTTCGTGACGCTCGACCGGCTGCCGACGACTCCGAACGGCAAGCTCGATCGCCACGCGCTACCGACCGCGCTTCAGCGCGATCCACGGCCGGGCGCTGTCGCGCCGCGCGATGAGATCGAGCGGAAGGTCGCCGCGATCTTCGGCGAGCTCTTGCGCTTGCCCGAGGTCTCGGTGTTCGACGATTTCTTCGACCTGGGTGGTCATTCGCTGCTCGGCACCGAGCTGGTCTTTCGGCTGCGTCGCGAATTCGGAGTGAGCTTGGCGCTCAAGAGTCTGTTCGAGACGCCAACCGTAGCCGGCCTGGCCGCTGTCGTGCGGGCGCCCCTCATCCCCGCTCGCGACAGACTACCGGACAACGTCGTGCTTGCCCGGCAGGGCCCCGGCGTACCCTGGTTTTGTTTTCCGGCGCTGGCGGGTACGGCCGCGCCGTACTTGCCCAGCGTCACGTCGCGCGCGGGCTCGTCGGTCTTCTTGCTCGAAGCTCCGGGCGTCGTCGGAGAAGGCGCGCCGCTTTCGGACGTGAACGCGCTCGCGGCACGATTTTTCGACGCCATCCGGCGCGTGGCGCCCGACGGCCCGGTTCGACTCATGGGTTGGTCGTTCGGCGCCACGACAGCGTTCGTAGCGGCGCGCCTGCTCGCGAGCGAGGGCCGAGTCGTCGAGCAGCTGCTCTTGCTCGATCCGGCTTTGCCAGGCATGACGCGAGCTGTGCTCGACGCGCGGCAGCTGGCGGTCGCCTTCATCGTCGATGTCGCAGAATCGGTCGGCAAGCTCGAAGACCTGCGAGCCCTGAGTGATGACGAACGAGCTCGCCTGCAGCGACGCCGGCCCGGCGAGATGTTTCACGTCGCCAAGTCTCTAGGAATTTTCCCAAGCTCGACCACCCCGAGCGACTTTCAACGACGATTTTCGGTCTACACTGCAAGCGCACGCGCCTTGAGCGAGTTCGCGCCGGTAGTCGCGACAGACGCGTATCCAGGCCCTGCCCACATCGTGTCCGCCAGCGCCGGCAATGGACGGGCAACCGCGAGCTGGCAGAAGCTGCTGCCGCGCGCCCGCTTCACGCTGGTCGACGCGAGCCACTACACGATTCTTGAGCATCTTCGCGAGCTTCTTGACTAGAGTCGGGCCGCCGGGGGCGACCAAGTTACCATCGAGGAATTAGGAATGAACCTTAAGCGATTTTCTGGCCTGGTACTGGGAACGGCCTCCACCGGGCTCCTCGTCGTCGCCGGGTCGTCTTGTTCGGTCGTCGTCAACGATTTCAAGGCGCAGTGTGAGACGACGGACGACTGCAAGGAGCTAGCCGCCAAGCAACCGCTCGGCCCCGACGGTAAGCCGAGCGTGTTCGGCCTGATCTGCTCCGAGCAGCACGTGTGCGTCCGCGACGACATCGACAGCTCCTGCCGCTCCGATCAGGAGTGCAAAGACGCGCACAACGGCGAGCCGTACGTCTGCCGCGAGTCGGACCACACGTGCCAGACCGTCGACAGCTCGTGCAGCTCCAACCTCCAGTGCCAAGACGCGCACGACGGCGCGCCGTACATTTGCCGCGCGTCCGACCACACCTGCCAATCGCTGATCCTGCCTGCCGACGATCCCGACGACGGCAACATCTGCGACATTCTTGCGGACCCCGACGACATCGCCAACGAGAACACGATCTGGATCGGTGCGAGCGTGATCTTCGCGCCCGGCTCCAACCAGGGCCTGGAGCTCGTGCGCCAAGACTTCAACAACCTCGCTCAGGGGCTGCCTCCGACGACCGCGACGAGCAAGCAGCGCCGGCCGCTGGCCTTCGTCTACTGCGAGGCGGATCCCACGCTCGAGGAGGGAGCGGAGCACCTCATCAACACGCTCGAGCTACCGGCCGTCATCACCTCTCTCGACACGACCTCCGAGATCACGCTGCTCACCAAGTACTCGCTCGCGGCAGAGAACAAGGTATTTCAGCTGTCGACTTCGGCCGGCGGCGCCCTGCTCAAGACCGTCGACAACGAGGGCATGCTGCTCGACCTGGTGCTGATCAACGAAAACTACGACAAAGAAGCGACGGAGCTGGTCGACAACTACTACGTGCCGTTGCTGCGCGCCGACGGCGGCCCGCTCGCCGAGGGCGAGTTTCCGCGCGTCGCGATCCTGCATTCGGGCACGCCCACGTACACCAGCCTCGCGGGCAAGATGGAAACGGAGCTCAGCGCCGTGCTGCCCAAGGGCAACCTCGAGAGCTTCGGCTACGGCAACGCCACCGACACGGCGGGCACGCCCGCGCAACACGCCAGCATCGTGTCCCAGGTCCTCGATTTCAAGCCGCACGTCATCATCGTGATGGGCGACGACGAGATCGGCCCCGCCTTCGACGACGACGGCAAGCGGACGGCAGCCGGTATCGACGTGCCGATCGAGAACGGCTGGGCCGACGCCGCCGGCGATCAACCCAAGCCGCAGTGGCTGAGCATCCTCGGCTCTGTCGGACAGCTCCCCAAAGACATGGGCACGTTGGACTCGGCCGAGCAGATCGACTGGGCGTCGCGCTCGTTGTTCATCCAGCAACACTACGATTTCAACGGCCCCGCCTTCACCAGCTACTTCCGGCAGCTGAAAGATCTCGTCGACGACGATCCGAACGGGGTGCTCGATGTCGAGAAGAGCAGCCCGTACAACGAGTTTTTGCGCGAGGGCGGCTACCTCACGGCCTACAGCATCGCGTTGTTGGCCGCCCAAGGAAAGCCGATCACCGGCGTCAACCTCGCGACCGCGGCGCGCTCCTTCGGCAAGATCAGCGATAGCACTCCCAGCTACGAGATCGGCACCGACGATATCTTCCCCGCCTTGCAGTCGCTGGCCGCGCGCAGGGCGCCCTTCGATCTGCAAAACTTCCAGGGCTGGGTCGGCTTCGACGAGAACGGCTTCGCCAAGTACACGTTCGCCGACGACGTGGCCTGCCTCACCGCTACCGCCCCTGAAGACGGCGATCAGGTGGTAGATACGCTGCAGCCAACGGGAGGCATCTTCGAGACATCGGGTAAGCTCACCAACGAGGTGAAGCTGAGCGGCTGCGCCGGGCACTGAGCCCGCGCTCGTCAACGACGGTCGCCACGATCGCCGCGCCACAAAAGCGCGGCGACACCGGCCGTCGCCAGTAGCCCGAGGCCGACGACCGTCTGCGCGGCGCCGGCTCCCAGCCGCGCTGCCAACGCGGTCGCCCCCAGCGCGCCGAGCGGCATCGGCAATGCCGTGAGGACGAGGTACGAAGACGTGACGCGTCCTAGCAGCGGCTGAGGCGTGAGCTCCTGACGAATCGAAGCCTGACAGATCAGGAGAGTCGTCATCGCCGCCATGTAGGCAGCGGCGGCGCCGGCGAGGACGGCGAACGAACGAGCCGGCGCCGCGACGAGCAGCGCCACCGCCTGGACCAGCGTCGCCGCGCCCCACAGCCGGTGAAATGAAATCTTCGTGCGCAGCCAGGGGGTACCGGCGGCCGCCAGCACCGCCGCCGCGCTCGCGATCGCGAATGCCAGGCCGGTGCCGGCGTCGCCTTGCGTGAGGTCGTGCTTCAGACGAAAGATGAAAAGATCGACGATCGCGGCCGTGAAGAACTGACTGAACGCGACCAAGATCGTGAGTCGCCACAGCTCCGGTTGGGCGACGATGAAGCGGAGCCCCGCCCGCCAGCCATCGCTCGACAGCGGTGGGCGCGCCGCCAGCGCGACGGCGTCGGTTGCCAGAGCAGGTGACGCGGCGTGGCCCATCGCGAGTAGGGCGACGGCGGAGATCGAGAACGTGACCGAATCGACGCCCAACACCGTGGCCGGTCCCCACGCCGCCGAGATCCTTCCCGCGAGGGCGGGACCGAACACGTACGCCAGCGCGATCGCGCCCTCGATGCGGCTGTTGGCGAGGCCGACGCGCGCCGTGCCCACCAGCTCCGCCACCAGCGAGACGTGCCCGACGTAGAAGATGCCTTGCGCGAAGGCGGCTCCCACACCGACCGCGAAGATCAGCCAGATAGGATGAAAATCAAGGGAGAAGGTCAACGGAATCAGCGCCATCAGGCAACAGCGAAATACGTCACAATCGAGCATGACCCGCCGAGGTCGCCACCTGTCCACGAGCGTGCCGGCCACCGCTGTCGCGATCAGGCCACCGACGCGCGACAGCGCGGTCAAACGGCCCATCTGTGCGACCGATCCCGTCTCTGCCAGCACCACCAGCGGCATCGCCACCACCGTCATCGCGTCGCCGAGCGCGGACAAACCTTGCCCCAACCAAAAGAGGTTGAAGGTGCGCGGCAGCCCCGACTCGGACGTTTTACCGGTGGAACGCGGTGCGCGCATGCTTATGCAAGAAAGCGGCGTCGGCCGTACACAGCTGCTGGCTTGTCCTCGCGCCGTTCACGTCGGCACGGTAGCGCCCCTGGAAAGCGCCCGCAAACTCGCGTGGTCGGGGCTCCGGGCGGCCCAGGCGGACGTGCAGACGGCGCTGCCTCCGTAAGGCCCGGGCTGCTTTACGTGGTCGGGTTTTCTGATACCTTCGTCGTTCCCTGATGAACGTGGACGAACTTGCTGCTGACGACGCCGAGCTCGCCTCGCGATGGCTGGGAAGGACCATCAACAACAAGTACGTCGTCCAGTCCGTCGTCGGCAGCGGGGGGATGGCGGTCGTCTATGCCGTCAAGCACCGGAACGGCAAGCGATTTGCCCTGAAAATGCTCCACCGTGAGCTGTCGCTCAATCCGTTCATTCGTCAGCGCTTCGTGAGGGAAGGCTACGTCGCCAACCGCGTCGAGCACGAGGGCGCTGTCGCCGTCATCGACGACGACATCACGGACGACGGCTCTGCGTTCCTGGTCATGGACCTGCTCCATGGCGTCACGCTGGAGCGGCTTTGGGAAGCGAACGGCAATCGCCTCACGCTGGAGTGTGTGCTGGCGATTTCGGCCCAACTGCTCGATGTGCTCGCGGCCGCGCACGCCCAGAACATCGTCCATCGTGACCTGAAGCCGGCCAACGTCTTCGTCACGCGCAATGGTCTGGTAAAGATTCTCGATTTTGGCATCGCGCGCCTGCGCGAGGGCGACGGCTCGAAGACCGAGTCGGGCACCACGCTCGGCACGCCGTTGTTCATGCCGCCCGAGCAGGCTTCGGGCCGCTCGCGCGACATCGACGCGCGCACCGATCTGTGGGCGGTCGGAGCCACGATGTTCAGCTCGCTGACCGGCCAGTACGTCCACGACGGCGAGAACGCGGCCCAGGTCCTGATCTCGGTGGCGACGACGCCCTCCCGCTCGCTCGGCTCGGTGTTGCCCGACGCTCCCGCGCAAATCATCGAGCTTGTCGACAAGGCGCTCGCCTTCTACAACGAGGATCGCTGGGAGTCCGCGATCGTCATGCGCGAGGCCGTGCTCGACGCGCAGGCGAAGCTGAACCTCCACGTTGCGCCGGAATTTTTGGGCCAGATCGTGCGCGTCACGGCCCCCGGCGGCTCCAATACCGACGTCCAGTCCACTCCCGTCACCACCCCCGCCCCGAGCGACGGCTTCGGCCGCACCGAGCGCATGCCCGTCACCCCCAGCCAGGGCTCCGGATTGCCGCTCAGCAGCGTGGGCAGCTCGGTGCCGGTGGTGGCGCCGAGCATGGGCGCCACCAAGCGCAGCGGGCAGCCCGGCCTGAAGCCGGTGGCGCCCGGCGAGCTCGTGGACTCGAGCGCCCGCGCCATGAGCGCCCAAACGCTCGCCCCGCAGCAACGTTCGCGCTCGCGCGCCGTTATCGGCGTGGTGATGGTAGCAGGCCTGGCTGGCGCGGGCGTCTTCGCCAGCCGCTACCTGACCCAGGACACCACGACGCCGCCGATCGTGGCGACGCCGCTGGTCAGTACCCCCGTCGCCACCGCCACGCCGAGCATCGCGCCGCTGGCGAGCAACGCGGCCCCGCTCGAGCCCCCGCCGCCCACCGCTGATACCTCGGAGGAGCCGGCACCTACCGAACCGGTCACCTCAGCCGGCGGCGGCAGCTCCAAGGCGCCGCGGAAGCCCCCGCGGGGGGTCAAGGCTCCGCCGGTCGTACCCGAGAAGGCTCCCGTCGCCAGCGCGCCGCCGGTCGTCACCACGCCGCCGCCGGTCGTCACCACGCCACCGCCGACCGCCACCAGCACCCCGACGCCGCCGCGCAAGACGCCGCCGACGCTGGACCGCACCAGCCCGTTCGGTAACTGACGAGCCCTAGAAGCGACCGCTGAAGACGGCGCTGCCGGGACCGGCGCTGAGCTTGAGCGACTTGAGCGTCGCGTGCCGATCGGCGTCGCTCGGCGATTTGCCGGCCGCCTTGACCGTGAAGTAGATCGAAATGCCGGCGCCAACGACGGCGGCTCCGGTCAAGATGTCGGTCACGAGCGCGAAGTTTTTCGCCTGCTTCTTGTCGGAGTCGAGCGTGCCTTGCGTGTTGGTGTTGCAAGCGCTGCCGCTGACGAGGTTGCACGGCGGCTTTTCGCGGTCGTCGTCGTAGGTCTTCTTCTTGTCGAGCGCGAGCACGCCCATCACGCCGGCGCCGATCGCGAGGGCTCCTGTCACGCTCCAGCTCACGATCGCGCGATTGCGAGGCCCCGTGTCTTCTGCGGGCGGCTTCAAGTCGAACAGCTCGAGCTTGACGACGTTCTGATCGCCGCCGGCGATCGTCAGCTGCGCATCGGCGTTTTGATAGCCGCGCTTGGTAGCCGTGATCTTGCGCGTGCCAGGGTTGACGATCACGGGCGCGCGTAGCGGCGTGGTGCCGACGCAACCAGCATCGACCATGCGCGTTCCGCAGACGGGCTGGTCATCGATGAACACCGTCGCGCCGTCGACGTTGGCGGTGATGCTGACCTGACCCACGCGCTGCTTGAGCACGTTGATCTCTTTTTGCACCTCTTCGCGGCGCTCCGGCGCGACCTCGGCTCCGCCCTCTTCGAGGTAGCGCGTAAAATGGACGAGCGCCGACGAATAGTCGTTCTTCCCGCGCTCGATCTTGGCGATGTTGTAGAGAATCTTGTAAGTCGGGGCGAGACCGTAAGCGCGGTTGAACTCGACCAGCGCCGCCTCGTAATCACCGTCGTCGTAGAGCGTGAGCCCGCGCTCGAACCGAGCCGTCGCCTCTTTGACCTGCGGCGACTGCGGGGCGCCCGAGGCTGCCGCCGGCTCTGCCGCCGCCGCGGGATCGACGGGGGCAGGCGTTGGAGCTTCTTGCGCGGAAGCGTTGGTCGCCACCGAAAAGAGAAGACACCCAGAAAGGCCGACCAAAAGACGATGTGAGTTCATGGTGGATCCCATTCATTTCGGCCCCGTGTACCCAAACCGAGCCGGTCGCTGTGGCCCCGAGACTAGCGTCGCCCTCCGCAGCCGAGCAACAAAGAACGCCCCTGGCGGCGCTTCTCAACCAGGGCCGCTTTCCTGTTTTTCGTCGCGCTCGGCAAGCCACTTTCGAAGGCTGAGCGGGCGCATGTCCGTCCATACGGTAGCGATGTGCGCAAGACACTCCGCCTTGCTCCCCTGCGTGCCGACCTGCGACCACCCTTCTGGCACCGCCGAATCGGCGAGCCAAATCGAGTACTGCCCCTCCTGGTTGACCACGACGTTGTAGACCCGAGAATCTTCGTGTTCTGAAGACATACGAGCTCGAGATTACCACCACGCTCGCGGCTCGGGACGCGCGACCGGCGCCATTTCGTCGCGGGGCCCGTTCAAAGCACGTCGGGTTGTGAGATTTATCGGGGCGCGAGCGGGGTCGCGAAGAAGCGCAGCCGCACGTCGGGCGCCGCGCGCGCGAGCTCGTTCACGCGGCGATGGCAAGGCCTCGTCGGCGGCGAGCAGTCGTGGCTCGGTGATCTGCGGCGGCTCCGCGATCCAGACGTCGACGCGATCGGCCAAGATAGAGGGGTCGCTGAAAGCGTGGGCCCCGCGTGAAGTGATGCGGTAGTGCTCGGGCGAGCTCGACGCCTGCTCCGCCGAAAGATACGAAGCTCAGCGATCGCGTCGCAGCACCACCGCCCGCCCCTGGCCGAGCATCCAGCGAATGCTGTGGTCGTTGTCGAGCTTGAACAGCGCCGTGGACGTCTTGCCGTCCTTGGCCGTGAAGGCGAGGCGCACGTCGGACTCGTGCACGCTGCTGACGGCGTAACGACCGCTGCGAGCCTCTTCCGCCGGAACCGCCACCGTCACGCTGGAGCCCGCGAATTCGAAGGACAAGCCCCGCGCCCACCCGGTAGCGGCGGCCAGCTGCGATTCTTGGAAGTTCTCGACCGCGTCGCCCAGCCAGCGGCCCTCGAGCGAGCGCTGCACCGGGTGCCCGCAACCCGCTGAAATCGCTAGCATCGGCAGCAAGCTGAGCAGCGGTAGGCGGCGCATGGGTTTCATGTAGCAAATGGTACGACAACCACCTACAGCGCTGTCCAGTTTCTGGAGAAGGCGGCCTTGGGGCCAGTCTTCGCTCACTGACAACAGCGGACGCCGAGGCTGTAGTCGAAGTACTCCGGGGGGTGGCTGCTGATGCGGGCGTCGCACCCCTCGCGGGTGCCGCGCGAAAAAAAGCCGCCCAGGAAGGCGCCCTGCGAGTCATCGACCCACTCGTCGAGGTTACCGACCATGTCGAAGACCGCATCTTGGCCCCACTCGCTGCGACAGCGCTCGGTTGCGCCGGTCTTCCGCAGCAGCGGCCCCGCGTCGTCTTCGGTGAGATTCAAGCGCGGATCGAGATGATTTTTGGACGCGTCCCCGTAGAGCAAGGCGGCGGGGTGCGAATCACGGAACACGTTGCACACGCCTTCGCGATAGCGCTCGCCGTAAGGGAACTTGGTGGAGTTTTGGCCCTTGCAAGCCGTGACCCACTCGCTCGGGGTGCACAGCCGCTTGCCCGCGTTTTCGCAGATGCGCCGCGCCATCAACCCGCTCAGGTAGCCGTTAGGCACCGTCGCCGGCGACGAGCGCGCGCGCGCCTCGAAGGCTTCGTTCAGCGTGAAGTCGGGCGGGAGCGGCAACGACGGTGCGCGCCGCTTCGGCGTCACCTGACGAAACACCGAGTAGATGTGCAGCAGCTCGTCGTGAGACGGCGGATAGAAAGGCGACAGCGGGCGCTGCCGAGCGTCGACGGCCGACGCTTCGAAGCGATCGATGCAAAACTGCCCGCGGATCGAGACCATCTCGCTCGGGCATCCCGAGCTCACGAGCGGCGGCGCGCCGGGTAGGAGCTGCGACAAAGGCTCTAGGCGCCCCTCGTTTTGGACGAGATCACCGCCGTCCGGCAGGTACAGGGACCGAGGCGCCGGGGACGGGGCCTCGGAAACAGCCGCCGGTGGCGAGTCCCGCTTTGCCTCCGGCTCCTGATCTTTGCGCGCGCAAGCAGGCACGAGCAACCACGTCGAGCAGGCGAGCACGATGGCTGCCGGCCCGCGCCCGCTCACTTGCCGCGGTAAACGATCAACCCGTGCGAGAGGTCGTACGGCGACACGGCAACGCGCACGCGATCACCCGGAAGCACGCGGATGTGATGGCGCCGCATGCGGCCCGAGAGCTGCGCCCTCACGATGGCTCCGCCCTGGTCGACGCGAATGTTGTACTGGCCGCCACCAAGTGCGTCCTGAATCACGCCTTCCATCTCAAGCAGATCGCCCTTACTCATGTTTTACTTGTGTGCTCGCTTGCGTCACTTGGGTCGGGGAAGAATCCGCGTCGCCCTTAGGGCCCGGGATTTTGGAGGGGCGGAAGCTGACACAATCCCGAAGTCGTTGCAACTTCCGCCTATTTGCGAGGGTTTTGAGGTAGGTTCCAGCGGTGTTTCCGGCCACGTTCTTCGATTTCAACGGCGTTCTCGTCAACGACGAGGCCGTCCACTTCGAGACCTTTCGAGAGGTGCTCGCGGGGCTCGATGTCGCGCTCACCGAGCACGACTACCTGCATCGTTATCTGGGCTTCGATGATGCGGGAGCGTTCGCGGCAATCCTGACCGACGCGGGCCGGCAACCGAGTCAGCCGCAGATCGCGGAGCTGATCGAGGCCAAGCGTCCGCTCTACATGACGCGAGCCCGCGCCAGCCTCCCCACCTTCGCGGGCGCGGCCGAGCTCGTCACGCGCCGCGCCGCGGCCGGCCCCGCGCTGGTGGTCTCCGGGGCCTTGCGCGACGAGATCGAGCTTGGCCTGGAGGTGCTAGGCGTGCGCTCGTCGATCGCCAGCGTCGTGTCGGCCGAGGACACCAAGGCCGGCAAGCCCGATCCCGAAGGGTACCTGATCGGCATCCGCTGGCTCGCCGAGCAGGGCCAGGCGGCCGCCGCCAAGCGCGGCTTGGTGATCGAAGATTCACTGGCCGGTGTCGAAGCGGCCAAGGCGGCGGGGCTACCGTGCGTGGGGGTAGCGCACACCTACTCCGACAGCGAGCTGCGGCGCGCCGGCGCCGACGACGTCACGAGCACGCTTTTGGCCATCGACGACGCGTTCTTGGCGGCGCTGTTCCGTAGGCTGTATGGCTGACCGTCGCGCGCTGGTGCTGGTGCTGGCGCTCGCGGCGCTGTCGCTGGTTACGCCAGCCAGCGCGCAGACGGGAGCGAGCGTCACGCTGCCATTCGAGCTGCCGGCGTTCGAAGGCGCCGCGCTCCGCGGTGTCACGATCGGGCCAATCGAGAGCGCGCTCCATCCCGGACGCGGCTATGGCAGCCCCGCGTTCGAGCGTGGCTTGGACGAAGCGGTCCGGCTGGGCGCAACTTGGATCAGCCTGACGCCGTTCGGTCGGGCGTGGGACCTCCGGGCCCGGGGAATCGATCCAACGTTCGAGGTTCCCGTCGGCGACAACCAGCGCAACGTGCTGCGCGCCGTCGAGCAAGCTCACGCCCGTGGACTGAAGGTATTGCTGGTTCCGCACCTGTGGGTCGAGACCGGCGGCTGGCGTGCGCAGATCGATCCGGAGACCGCCGACGGTTGGCGACAGCTCGCGGCGAGCTACCGGGCGTTCGTGCTCGGTTGGGCGCGGCTCGCCACGAAGGCGCACGTCGACATGCTCGCGGCCGGCGTCGAGCTGCGCAGCTGGCTCACCACCACCCACGCGCCGAGCTTCGCCCCGATCTTGCGCGATATTCGGGCAGTTTACCCGGGCCCCCTGACGTACGCCGCGAACTGGGACGACGTCGAGCAGACAGTGATCTTGGGTGAGCTCGACGTGATCGGCATCAACGCGTTCTATCCGCTCACCGACAAGCCGAACGCCGACGACGCCGACCTCGTCAAGGGGGGCCTGGAGGTAGCCAAGAAGGTCACGGCGCTGGCCGAGCTCTGGCAGAAGCCGGTCATGTTCTGCGAGTTCGGCTACACCGCGCGCACCGATCCTGCGCTTCGTCCGTGGGAGTGGCCGGACCACATGAACGGCGTGACCGTCGATGCGCGGGCGCAAGCCGCCGCCTATCGTGGGCTGCTGTCCGGCATGCTGCAGTCGCGCGAGCTGATTGGGGCGTTCGCCTGGCGGCTGTACTCGGATCCCGACGATTTGTCCCAGGAAGCCGAGTGGGGGTTCTCACCGCGCGGGCGCGAGGCGGAGCTCTGGCTGCGCGACGCGTTCTGGAGCCGCTGGGCGAGCGACGTCGATCGAGGTGAGCGGGGTGGGCTGTACCGTCGCCCCGCCGAACCAGCGGGCGTGTTCTGAGCTCGGCGAGGCGCGCGGCTCAGTAACTATTTTCCGGCAGCTTGACGCCCTTCGGCAACTCGAGCGGCGGCGCCTGCACCGCGCCCTCGCCGCCTTCCAGGTAAGCATAGCGAGCGAGGTTCGACAGCACCCGCGCGACGTAGCCGCGCGTTTCCTCGTAGGGAATTCGCGCTAAAAACACGTCCAACGGCAGGTTCTCTCCGCCCACCAGCCAGCGACTCACGGCTTGGGGCCCCGCATTGTAAGCCGCCAGCGCGAGCGGCACGCTGCCCTGAAACGAGTCGAGCAGCTTGCGCAGGTAGGCGGAGCCGAGGCGCACGTTGGCGTGCGCTCGGGTCAAACTCTGGGTTTCCGACTTGTCGCCCAGCTCCGCTGCCACGCGCTCAGCGGTGCTCGGCATCAGCTGCATCAGCCCCACCGCGCCAACCGGCGAGCGCACCGCGGGCCGAAAGCCGCTCTCTTGACGCATGACCGCCCACACCAAGCCGCGCGGCAACAACAAGTCGCGCTCGGCGCGCGTGACGAGGTCGGCGTACGGCCGGGGATACACGCAATCCCACATCCAGCGCGAGCGGGGCCCGGGGGCGCGGTCGAGACCAAGGCGAGTCGCCGCGTCTTGACCCAGCATGTAGCGGCGATCGGCGACGTCGAGCAAGCCGTACAGCTCACACAGAGCCTCGCCGGAGCGCGGCGCGTGACTCCGGGCGAGCCGTCGCTCCTGGGACGTCAGCGCCATCGACGCGTCGCCATCGAGCCCCAACCGATGCAAGAGCGCGACGTCGGCAGGTAGCTTGAGCTCGAGCGGCGGCGGCGAGGTCCCGGCGGCGGGCGGCTCGAGCCAGGCGGGTAGCTCGCTGCCGAGCGCGCGCAGGCGCGAGGCCGCGACCAACGCGGGAAACGTCAGCGGAAACGTGGCCACGACGTCTTTGAAAGCGGCGATGGCTTCTTGTCGCTTACCCGAGCCCAGCAGCGCGACCCCGACCAGCTCGCGCAGCTGAGCTTCGAAGCGGGCGTCCTTCGTGCGCGTGACGAGCCGATTGAGCAAAGGCAGGGCGGCCGTGGCCTGTCCTGCCGCCAGCAGCGCCACCGCGCGCTCGAACGAAGCATCGTCGAAGAAGCGCGCCTTGCCACCGCGGCGCTGCAAATAAGCGGCGTAGGCCTGGGCCGCCTTGTCGAACGCGCCGGCGGCCAAGTGGATACGCGCGATCGACAGCTCGGCTTGCTCCGCCCACGGCGTGGTCCCGAAGCGCTGCATCACCAGCCGAAAGCCGGCCTCCGCCCCGCGATCGTCTTGAGCGCGCAGCCGGCAACGCGCGACGTAAAATAGCTCCTTGGCTGCGTCCTCGGTGCCGAGCAGGCCGGCCTTTTCGAACAGCTTTTCGGCCTCCGCGTAGTCGGTGCGCGAGTTGAATCGGGCCATGCCGCGCAGCGACGAGGTCACGCCCGGCCGCGTGAGACGCGCCGCCACCGGCTCGATGAAGGAGAGCTCCGATTCCAGCTCTGCCACGCGCCCGGCCGTCGCGAGGGCCCGCGCGCGAACGAGGCGATCGGCCGCGGACAGCGGCGACTTTTCGCCAAGCTGCGCCAGCTTGGCGACGGCGCCTTTGGCTTCGTCGGACAGCGGAGCCTCGAGCGCGACGAAGCGAAAATCACCCGCCCACAGCGACTGTCGATCGAGCTTTTCGGCGGCCAAGCCGCGCGCGTAACGCAGGGTGGCCTCACGCTCGCGAGCGCCGCGTGCCTTGCCCAGGTTCGAGAGCCCGCGCTCGGCGACCTTCAGCGCGCGTTCGGCGTCGCCCGCCTCGAGCCAGGCTTTCGAAGCCGCCGCCAGGGACAGCGCATCGCCGCGCGCCTCGAGCAGCTTGGCCGCTTCCGCGACCGGACCGGCGGCGAGCAGCACCTGGCCCCGCAGATCGTCGATCTGAGTCGCCAGCGTCGGCAGCGATTGCTCGAGGCTCGCCAGTAACGGCAACGCCGCCGCTGCTTGACCGAGCTCGAGCCGCGTGCGCGCCCAGGCGAAGCGCACCTCGGCGCTGTGCTGAGCGTCTTCGGGCAGAGCTTCGAAGGCGCGCTCGGCGTCCTTGTAGCGCTGGACCCGCAGCGCGTCCGCCCACGGCGGGGGCGGTAGCTGCGGTGCGGCTGGCTTCTGACTGGCAGGCGCGACAACGGCGTTCGCGCTGCGCAGCAACGGTCGGCCCGCCTTCGACGGGACGTCGCGTTGACTCTGGCAAGCGCCCAGGCACAGGAGCGCCAAAGCCAGACGCGCGGCTACCATCCCCATCGGTACTCGGCCCGCAGCAATGCGTCGATGTTGGTCGCGCTCGAACGGCTCAGCGCCTGATCGGAGCGCACGCTCAAGCCCAGCCCGAAGTCGCGCGAAACGCCGTAGTCGATGCCAGCGCCGAGCCCGAGCGCGACGTCGCCTCGACGGTAGGTCAGGTCTGGGCGCGGCGCGTCGAGAAACAGCAAATAGCCCGCATAGACGCCCACCCACGGCACCCAACGTAGGACGTCGAGCTTGTAAGCGACGCCGGCCATCGTCGATAGTGCGTTGGGGTTCTGCCGGCGGCCGACGTGGTAACCACGAGCGGAGACCTCGAGCCGGGCGTCGAACACGTCGGAAAGGCCGTAAGCGGCGTAGGCGGCGACGGCGGGGCTGAGGCTCAAGCCATTGCCGCCGGTGATGCCAGCGCCAGCGCCGAGGTGCCACTCCCGCTCGAAGGCCTGCGCCGAGCGCGGCAAGAAGCAGAGGGCGAGCGAAAGCCCAACTCCGAAAACCGACGCCACGAGCCTCATCAGGGCTTTCTTACAACATATTCACCGGGTCGACGTCGATAGCGACGCGCACTTGGCGATCGGACGGCGAGCGCGCGACCGCGAGCAGGGCCGCGCGAAGGGCAGCGCGGTCGTTCGACCGCACCAGAAAGCGATAGCGGTAGCGATTGCGCAAGCGCAGCAGCGGCGCGGGCGCGGGCCCGAGCACCTCCGCCCCCTGCCCCTCTTTGCGGGCCAGGCGCGCCAGCCGCTCGGCGGCGGCTCGCGCGCGCGCCTCTTCGATGGCGTCGACGCGCACGAGCGCGAGCCGAGAAAATGGCGGATAATTGAGCTCCTGGCGCAGCGCCATCTCTTGCTCGATGAAGCCGCCAACGTCGTGAGACGCCGCGAACGCGACGGCGGGGTGCTCGGGCGAACGCGTCTGAATCAGCACCTTGCCCTTGACCTCACCGCGTCCAGCCCGCCCGGCAACTTGCACCAAGAGATGAAAGCTGCGCTCGGCGGCGCGAAAGTCGGGCATGGACAGCGCGGCGTCGGCGTTCAGGACTCCGACCAGGGTGACGTTGGGCAAGTCGTGGCCCTTGGTCACCATCTGGGTGCCGACGAGAATGTCGATCTCGCCGTCACGCATGCGCGTCAGCACCTTCTCGCTCTTGATACCAGCCGCGACGTCGCGATCGAGCCGCGCGATGCGCGCCGCCGGAAAGCGAGCCGTGAGCAGGCTCTCGATGCGCTCGGTGCCCGCGCCTTCCTCGCCGAGCTCGGCCGCGTTGCACTTCTGGCAACGCTCGGGCACCCGCGTCGTGTAGTCACAGTAGTGACAGACAAGCTGCTCCCGTCGCGCGCGATGCAGGGTGAGGCTGACCGAGCAGTGCGGACACTCGGCGATGTGGCCGCACGCCTCGCAGATCAAGCTCGGCGCGAAGCCGCGTCGGTTCAGAAATAGAATCGCTTGCTGCTTGGCGGCCAGCACCTCTTCGAGCGCGCGCGCGAGCGGCAGAGACAGCAGCTTCTCGCCGCCGATGCCCGACCCGACGCGCCGGATGTCCACCACCTCGACGTTCGGTAAGACGGAGGACGCGCGGGCGCGCGCCGGTAGCCTCAGGTGGATGAGCCGCCCGTCGCGGACGAGAGCGACGCTCGACAGCGACGGCGTAGCGGAGCCCAAGACGCAAACGGCGCCGGCCCGATGCGCCCGCAACAGCGCCATGTCACGCGCGTGGTAGCGCACGCCTTCTTCTTGTTTGAAAGAGCCGTCGTGCTCTTCGTCGACGCAGATCAACCCCAGCCCCGAGACGGGCGCGAACAACGCGGAGCGGGCCCCCACCGCGATGCGTAGCTCGCCCGAGCGCAAGCCGCGCCACATGCGCTGGCGCTCGGCGTCGCTGAGCGCGCTGTGCATGACCGCGATTTGGTCCCCGAGCCGCGCGCGGAATCGTGCCACCAGCTGCGGCGTGAGCGCGATCTCGGGCACCAAGACGATCGCGCTTTTCCCGAGCTCGAGCGCGCGCTTGGCGGCTCGCAGGTAGACCTCCGTCTTGCCAGAGGCCGTCACGCCTTCCAGCAAAAATTGCGCTCGCTCAGCGGCTTCGAGCTTGGCGTTGATGGCCGCGACGGCGTCGGCCTGAGCACGATTGAGCTCCGGCGGCACGTCGGGGACGACGGGCGCGCCGAGCAGCCCATCGAGCGGCGGCTCACGCTTTT
>Ga0164241_10000664_pt1 | contig 55448 bp, 47 predicted proteins | sample OricomyardsoilBY_FD_108780 | JGI IMG/M metagenome (GOLD analysis project Ga0164241, IMG submission 108780) | Backyard soil microbial communities from Emeryville, California, USA - Original compost - Back yard soil (BY) | ecosystem: Environmental > Terrestrial > Soil > Unclassified | place: USA... | reverse complement strand
GGCTTGCCCTTCAGCGTTTCAAGCGCCTCGCGCAGCGTCTTGTCGCTCGACAGCTTGCGCATGCCGACGCTCTCGGCCTTGTTGGTCGGAACGCGCAGCGTCATGCGCTCCTTTTCGAAGCGGAGCACATACAGCTCAAGCTGCATCCCCGCGATTTCCTGTTTCTGGAGTTCAATCACACGGCCCACGCCGTGCTTGGGGTAAACGACATAATCGCCGACATCGAAGGACAGCGCCTTGGCAGCCATTTGCACTTAGCCTTTCCGTGAATACCGGCCCCGATGGATAAAGGCGTCGCTCGCTCGCACGGGGTGTGCGGCAAGCAGGCGATCGGGGCGACTTCTCTTGTTTCTCCGGGCGGAGGCACTCTTCCTCCGTCCTGGGGCGTTTAACACGTTTGCAACAAAATTACCAGTGTTGCGTCGCGCGCACGCGAACGAAAGTTGCGCGAAGCCGCAAGTTTCCGTGGACAATGCTGGCGGAATGCGGCTGGCAGCCGCGCGATCAGCTTCCCGAGCCCGGAGTCGCCGAGAAATATTTGTCGAACTTGCCCTCTTCGCCCTTATGCTCGTCGGCATCGGCGGGGATATCGCCCTTCTGCGTGACGTTGGGCCATTCTTCCGAATAGGTCTTGTTGAGCTCGAGCCATTGCTCCAGCCCGTTCTCGGTGTCGGGCAGGATCGCCTCGGCGGGGCATTCGGGCTCGCACACGCCGCAATCGATGCATTCGCTGGGATTGATGACGAGCATATTCTCGCCCTCATAGAAGCAATCGACGGGGCAGACCTCGACACAATCCATATACTTGCACTTGATGCAGGCATCGGTGACGACATAGGTCATTGGAACGGCCCTCTAGCGTGGGGGCGACGCCCCGAAACGACCCTCTGCTATGCCCGTGATTCGGGGCAGTCAATCAATTGGACCTTTCTGCGAGACGTTCTCATTCTTTAGATCGGTGTAGCAGGCGCGCGCTTCCTCGGCCGGACCGCGACGCGAAGGCAGCGCGTCGACGCGAATGATGCGGACTTCATGCGCGTGCGTGACGAACGCGACGACATTGCCGGGGCGGACCGGCGCGGCGGCCTTTTCGATCCTTCGGCCGTCGATGCGCAGATGCCCGCCATGCGCGATGTCCTGCGCCCAGCCCCGCGTCCTGGTCAACCGGGTGAACCACAGGAACTTGTCGAGCCGCATGCTGCCGTCAGCCATCCCGCAGACTCGCGAGCGCGGAGAAGGCATTGCCGGCGGGGGCGGCCTTCGGCTTGGCGGCGGGGACAAGCCCCTGCCAGATCCACGCGCCTTCTTTGCCCCGCGCGGTGCGGAAGCCGAGCTGCGCCATCAGCCGGGCGAGCGTCTCGCCCTGTAGTCCCATCGAGGTGGCGAGCGCGGGATCGGGAGTGAAGGGTTTGCGGCCCTTTCGCGAGTCATGCGCGGCGCGGGCGATGCGCTCGACCAGATCGATCCGTACCGCCTGGGCGCCCAGCGGACGGAAACCGTGCGGCAAGTCCGCGCCCGGGGCCGCGCGCGGCAGCACCGTGGCGCCGTCGCGCGGCCCTTCGCCCAGCCCCATCAGCATCCGCCGGAAGCGCGCCGCGCCGGGCTTGAGCAGGCCGGGAGCGAACAGGTCGAGCGTGCCGATGGTCACGCCGATCGCGCGCAGACCTTTCCGCGCCTCGGGGTCGAGCGCCTCGACCATCGGCCCGGCGGCGCGGCGCGGAAGCAGCCCGCCGCTCTCCAGCAGCGCCCCGGCGATGGCGCGCAGGCGCGGGCCGGCGGCCAAATCGCGAGTGGCGGCATCGAGCGCGGCGAGCGCGGGGGCGTGTCTCGCAAGCTGCGCCGCGAACCAGCTTTCCAGCCGCGCCTGGATCGCGGCGCGGGCCTGGGCGTCGAGCACGTCGAGCGCGCGGTCGAGGAGGATGCGCGGGCGAGCGAGATTGGGGCCGGGATTGAGCTGGGCGACAGGTACCGCGTCCCACCACACCGTTCGCCCTGAGCCTGTCGAAGGGCGGCTATCCGCAAGCGATCCGCCCGTGGCGAGGCGCCCTTCGACAGCCTCAGCGCGAACGGGGGCCAGGGAGATGTCTCCATCCTCCGCATTCCGCAGCGCCTCCCCCCGCTTCCTCAACTCCGTCCCCAGCCGTTTCTCCGCCGCCGCGAGCAGCATCCTTTTGTCCGCCGCCCGCGCCTCGGGATCGACGATGAAGCGAAACCCCTCCAGCCGCCCCAGCACATGGTCCTCGACGCTCACCTCGCCTTCCGCACCGATCGTCACCGGCAGGTTGCTCGCATCCGCGCCGATCTGGCGGAGCAGCACCGTGGTGCGCTTGTCGACGAAGCGCTGGGTCAGGCTGGCATGGAGCGCGTCGGACAGCCTTTCCTCGATCGCGCGTGTCCGCTCGGCCCAATGTTCGGGGCTCTCCAGCCAGTCGGGGCGATGCGCGATATAGGCCCAGCTGCGCGTCGCCGCGACTCGCCCGGCCAGCGTTTCGACATCACCCCCCATATTGTCGAGCCGGGCAATCTCGTCGGCGAACCATTGGTGCGGGACGTGGCCCTGCCCCTCGCTCAGATGCCCGAACAGCCGCCCCACGAAACGGGCATGCGGATCGGCGCCCAGCTTGCGGAAATCGGGAAGGCCGCACGCCGCCCAGAGCCGCCGCACCATCGCCGGCGAACGCACGCGGTCGCGCACCCAGCTCTCGTCGGCCAGCCGCTTGAGCACCGCGAGATCGATTGCCTCGGGCGCGGCGCGGAGGACGGGCTCGAACGGCTTGCGCTCGAGGCTGGCGATCAGATCGTCGATGCTCGAGAGATCGGGTTCGCCCTCGCGCCAATAGAGGTGCTCGAGCCGGCCGACGCGGTGACTCTCGATGGCGAGCACTTCTTCGGGCGCAAAGCTTTCGGGGCCCTGTTCGTTGAGCGCGCCGAAGGTCCCGTCCTTCTGGTGCCGCCCCGCACGCCCGGCGATCTGCGCCATTTCGGCGAGGGTCAGGCGGCGCTGGCGGCGGCCGTCGAATTTGTGGAGGCTGGCAAAGGCGACATGGGCGACGTCCATATTGAGCCCCATCCCGATCGCGTCAGTGGCAACCAGATAGTCAACCTCTCCCGCCTGGAACATCGCGACCTGGGCATTGCGGGTGCGGGGGGACAACGCCCCCATCACCACCGCCGCGCCACCCCGGAGCCTGCGCAATGCCTCGGCGACGGCATAGACTTCCTCGGCGCTGAACGCGACGATCGCCGACCGGCGCGGCAGCCGCGACAGCTTCTTCGCCCCGGCATAGCTGAGCGTCGAGAAGCGCGGCCGCCCGACGATCTCGGCCTCGGGGACCAGTGCCCCGAGCATCGGGCGCAGCGAGTCCGACCCGAGAATCATCGTCTCCTCGCGGCCCCGCGCGCGCAACAGCCGGTCGGTGAATACATGCCCGCGTTCCGGGTCTGCCCCGAGCTGCGCCTCGTCGAGCGCGACAAACGCCAGTTCCTTGGGAATTTTGTTGCCGGCTCCGGCGAACACGCCTCCGCCGATTGGCATCGATTCAGCAGTACACAGGAACCAGCGCGCCTTGGGCGGCAGGATCTTCTCCTCGCCGGTAAGCAAGGCGACTTCGCCCGGGCCCTTCATCTTCACGACCCGGTCATACACCTCCCGCGCCAGCAGCCGCAGCGGGAAGCCGATCATGCCGCTGGCATGACCGCACATCCGCTCGACCGCCAAATGGGTCTTGCCGGTGTTGGTGGGCCCCAGAACCGCAGTGATGGAAGAACGCGCGAACCGACTCATCTTACGGACAATCTCGTACCGAGTCGCGCCTTAAGCAACAGTCCCGGCTGGCGATTTTCCGTTAACCATGTTGGTATAGTTAGCGAAATTGGTGAAAGCTTCCCTTCATCTTGGGTGTGGCACAGGTGGTCGCACCCTGAGCCGCGTAAAGGGCCGGTTAGTTTGACTTTAAGCACTCCCTTCCACAGTGATCTGGGCCTTGCCGGGGGTTGCGGCACGACCAGCAACGATGATTTGTGGGGGCAGCGCGCCTTGTTCACGCGCAATGATTATGGACTGGAAGGCGGCGGTGGCAGCGTTCGTGCGCGCCCCGGCCTGATTCAGCGCCATTTCCCTGACCTCGATCTTACCCCGGACCTCGGCTCGCGCATCGGCACGCTGACCTGGTATCGCGGCGCCGCCACCTGCGCCGGGCTGTGCGCCCTGGTGTTCCTCATGTCGCCGGGCTTCGAGAATCCGATCTACGGCTTCGCCCCCGCGGCGATGCAGGGCAAGGATCTGGAGGCAGCGCGTGCTCAGTCGATCGCGCCGCTGAACAAGGGCGGCACCACCGGCTATCACATGGCGGCGACCCGGCTTGTCACCCCCTTGAACGACACCCCCGAGCGGCCGCAGATCCAGATCAACGCCAAGCTGGCGTCGGGCGGCTCGCTGCTCGGCGTGCTCAGGCGTTCGGGCGTCGGCAGCGGCGATGCCGACGCCACGGTCGAGCTGATCGGCAAGTCTCTGGCGCTGAGCGACATCCAGGGCGGCATCCCGCTCGACATCACTTTGGGCCGCCGCGCAGACAGGTCGCAGCCGCGCCCATTGCAGGCGCTGGCCTTCCGCGCGCGCTTCGACCTCAACCTCCAGATCACCCGGCTGCCCAATGGCGAATTGTCGCTCAAGGAAATGCCGATCCGGATCGATAACACACCGCTCCGCATCCAGGGCGAATTCGGGCCGAGCCTCTATCGTTCGGCGCGCGCCGCAGGGGCTCCAGCGAAGGCAGTCGAGTCCTTCATCCGCTCGATCGGCACGCGCATGCCGATCAGCCGCATGGGCGCGGGCTGCCGGTTCGACATCATCGTCGCCCAGAAGCGCGCCGAGACCGGCGAAGTCCAGATGGGCGAGCTGATGTATGCCGGGGTCACCGGCTGCGCGAACAAGGTTCAATTGGTCCGCATGACCATCGACGGGCGCGACGAATGGTATGACGCATCGGGCCGCGGCGAGCGCCGGGGCAGCATGGCGATGCCGACCAACGGCCGCATCTCGTCGGGCTTCGGGATGCGCCGCCACCCGATCCTCGGCTATACCCGCATGCACAAGGGCATGGACATCGCCGCGCCGTGGGGCACGCCGGTCTACGCCGCGAGCGACGGCGTGGTCCAGTTCGCGGGCCGCGCGAGCGGTTACGGCAACCTCATCCGCATCAATCATGCCGGCCCTTACGGCACAGGCTATGGCCACCTCAGCCGCATCGTCGTCCGCCCCGGCCAGCGCGTGCGCCGCGGCCAGCTGATCGGCGCGGTCGGCAATGTCGGCCTTTCGACGGGGCCGCACTTGCACTACGAGCTGTATCGCAACGGTGTGGCGATCAATCCACGCTCGGTCGCCTTCTCGGTCGAGCGCCAGCTCGACGCGGGCGCGATGGCGACTTTGCGCGGACGGCTGGGCAAGCTGCTGGCGGTGCCGGTCGGCGCCGGTGCGAGGCCGAACGACGACGACTGAACCGCGATACTTCGCGACCGTGCTCCTGTGAAAGCAGGAGCCCAGGAGCCACAAGCGCCATCCTTTGAAATCCTGGGCTCCTGCGTTCGCAGGAACACTGAAGCCGGGCTTATTTCCCTTGCGAGCGCCAGCGCTTGATCGTGCGCTCGAGGATCTGATCCTCGCCGCCGGTTTCGCGCCAGAGTTCGCTGAACAGCGGGTCTTCGGATGCCGGGCGCTTGGTTCCCTCGAGGTTGTCGAACAGCAGCCGCACCGGAGTCGAAACGCCTTCGCCCACCGCGATGCATTCCCGGTTCCGAAGCGCCGGGATCGAATCGAGGAAGCCACGCGCGCCTTCGGGCATCGCCGCGCGGACAAAGGCCTGGTCGCGGTCGTTGTTGAGGCGCATCGACAGGATCGTGCCGCATTGCGACAGCACGCCTTCGGCCAGATCGGACGGGCGCTGGGTGATCAGGCCCAGCGACACGCCATATTTACGGCCTTCCTTGGCGATCCGGCTGAGGATGCGGCCGACCGACGAGCCATCGGCGTTGCGTTCGTTGGGAACGTAGCGGTGGGCTTCTTCGCAGACGAGCAGGATCGGGCGTTTCGCTTCGTTGCGCGACCAGATCGCGAAGTCGAATACCATCCGGCTGAGGATTGCGACCACCACCGAGGTGATTTCGCTCGGCACGCCCGACACGTCGATGATCGAGATCGGCTTGCCGTCGCCGGGCAGGCGGAAGATGCGCGCGAGAAAGGCCTGCATCGTATCCGCGACCAGCATGCCCGAAAACATGAAGGCATAGCGCGGATCGCCCTTGAGCTCGTCGATCTTGCCGCGAAGGCGCAGATAAGGCGCCGTATCGGTCGCCTTGTCCATCTTGCCCATCTCGTTCTGGATGATCGTGGTCAGATCGGAGAGGAGATAGGGGATCGGCGCATCGACGGTCAGCTTGATTTCCTGCGCCAGCCGGTTCTTGCCCTTGGCGAGCATGATGCACTTGGCGAGGATGTCTGCATCGACCTGCCGGTCCGAGCCTTCGCTGGTCAGCAGCACTTCGCAATGCTCTTCCAGGTTCATCAGCCAATAGGGCATCTGCAGGTTCGACACGTCCCACAGCGCGCCGGTATTCTTGAACGCGCTGGAATATTCGCCGTGCGGATCGATCATCACGACATGGCCCTGCGGCGCGGCTTCGCAGATGCGGTGGAGGATCAACGCGGCGGCAGTCGATTTACCGGTACCGGTCGAGCCCAGCAGCGCAAAATGCTTGCCGAGCATCGCGTCGATATAAAGCGCGGCGCGAATGTCCTTGGTCGGATAGACATTGCCGATCTCGATGTGCGCGCGGTCCTCGGCGGCATAGACTTGCTTGAGGTCGGCGGTCGAAACGGGGAAAACCTGTGTGCCGGGAACGGGATAACGGGTGACGCCACGGCGGAAGCGGTAAAGCTTGCCGGTCAGCTTTTCCTCATCGCCCTCGCCGAGGAAGTCGATCTGGGCGGCGATCCCGCCATCGGCGAGCTTGAGCGAGCGGACATTGGCGAGCAGCCAGGTCGAGCCGACGCGCAATTTGACCTGCGCGCCCACGGTGCCCGCATTGGCGATCGCGATGTCGCTGCTGCCGGCGCACGCTTCGAGCGCAGCGGGATCGAGCATCACCGCGCTCGACGAGCCGGCAATCTCCATCACCGCGCCGATCGCGCGCACGGGCGATTGCGACGGCAATGCATCGGTTGAAACTGGCGCTGCACCTTCGAATGCGCGCGCGCCAAACTGGCCTTCCATCGGCTGCTCCCCGTTTCCCGGGAGCCACCATGCGCAAATAGAAGTAAAGATTAGGTGATTTGTATGACTAGAATCTCCGCCAGATCGCGCCAGCTCCCCAACCGAGCAGGACGGAAAGCGCGACCGCGACGAGCCCGTAAAGGATCGAATTGCGTTCCGCCGAGCGCGCGATGAAGCGTTCGAAGCCCGATTTGCGGATCTCGATCGGCCGCACCGCCGCCGCCAGCACGCGACCGTCGCGAATCAGGAAGGTCTCGGCGGTGAACTTGCCCACCGGCACGCGCGCGGGGATGGCCAGCCGGGCGCGATAGAGCACGCCGCTGGTGATCTCGACCGCGCCGGGCGCTTCGTAATAGAGCCCGCGCCGCCGCTTGAGATCGACCAGCCCGGAATCGAAACGGCGCTGGACTTCGGGCGACGCGCCTGAAGCGGGCGAGAGCTGGAGGCTGTCGACGCCCAGTTCGTAGATCGCGCGGGTCCGCTCATCGACCAGCGTCCGGATCGGCCGCGACGAAGCGATCGCGTAGAAGCCGGGGGCCGAGCGATAGCGCATCCGGTCGGCATTGACCCAGATCCCGGCGACCTTCTCCTTTTCGCGCACCAGCACCGATTCGGTCGGGCCCTTGATCACGACGACGACATCGGCGGGCTTCTCCCCCTCGGCCGGGGCCTGCCCGCGCGGATAAAGGATCGCGCCGAACAGCAGCAGGTCCGCGCCGGTGAAGGAATAGGCGATCTCGATATCGCGCTGCGATACGTCGGGAATGAGCACAGGCTTGGCTTGCCCCAGCAGCAGCGGGGCAAGCAGGATCAGGCTCAGCGCTTTCCTCACAGCAATTCGACCGAATAGATTTCGTCGGGCCGCCACGCGAGGCCGAGCAGCATGCGGAGCGCGACGATCAGCACGATCACCGCGAGCGCGAGGCGGAGCTGTTCGGGCTTGGCCTTTGACGCCAGCCGCGCGCCGAGTTGGGCGCCAATCACCGATCCGATCAGCAGCAGCGCCGCGAGGACGATATCGACTGCCTTGGTGGTGGTCGCATGGACCATCGTCGCCCAAGCAGTGACGAACAATATCTGGAACAGGGAGGTGCCGACGACCACCGACGTCCCCATGCCAAGCAGATAGATCATCGCGGGGACGAGGATGAAGCCGCCGCCGACTCCGAGCAGCATCGTCAGCACGCCGGTAAAGAAGCCGAGGATTACCGGCGCGAGCGGCGAGATATACAGCCCCGAGCGATAAAAACGCCACCGGAGCGGGAGCATCGCCACCAGCGGATGGTGCCGCTTGCGCCGCGGCTTGGGCGGGACCGCTCCGCGCGTCGCGCGAACGGCGTGGAGCGATTCGTACAGCATCAGCCCACCGACCGAGCCGAGCATCAGGACATAGAGGATCGCGATCACGGTATCGATCGCGCCGCTCGCCTGGAGCCACGCGAAGAGCCACGCCCCCGCGAAGCTGCCGAGCATGCCTCCCGCGACGAGCACCAGCCCCATCCGCACATCGACTCCGTCGCGCCGGAAATGTGCGAACACGCCCGAGATGCTGGCGCCGGTAACCTGGCTCGCCGACGACGCCGCCGCGACGGTGGGCGGGATGCCGTAGAAGATCAGCAGCGGCGTGGTCAGGAACCCGCCGCCGACGCCGAACATCCCCGACAGCAGCCCGACGCCGAGCCCCAGCCCGACGATGACGAAGGCGTTGACCGAGAGATTGGCGATGGGGAGGTAGAGATCCACGCCGACGCGATACCCTGCCTTTGAGTGCAGCAAAAGGCGTGGTGCCTCATAAAACCGAATCCGGTTCCCCGGCGAAGGCCGGGGCTCAGTTGCAAGCGGCTCATGGCTTGCATCCCGCACTATCTCAGCTTCGCCGGAACTGGCCCCGGCCTTCGCGGAGAACGGCTTCCTAGAAATCGCTCCCCAGCGTCAGCGCCAGCCCCGAACCGGGCCGCGCGTCGCCGGCAATCCGCTGGCGCCAGTCGAGCGCGAGGCGGACGCGCTGGCCGCCGACCGACACGCCAAGCGTTGCCGAGGGCCCGACATCGAGCCGCTGGGCGTCGCGCTGCGCGGCCCCCCATGCCCCCATGCCAAGCGCAAAGCGGGTGCCGGAGATCGCGTGAGTCACGCGCGCCGCGCCATCGGCATAGGGCTCGATCCGGTCGCGCCGAATCGCGCCCGCCTGGCCATAGGATTCGAGGCGGAAGCCGCCGGGCATGTCGGCATCCACACCGGCGACCAGCCCGAGGCCCTGCCCGCTTTTTCCGCCATCGAGCGCGAAACGCTGTTCGGCGACAATGCGGACCGGGGCGCGGCTGGGCTGCCATTCGACGCCAATGCTCGCCTCGCGTCCGGAGCCGGAGAGCGGCGTCACGACGCGCCCGAACAGCGCGATATGGCGGCGCGGATCGACCAGCCATGCGATGCGCACCCCTGCCTGACTGCCACCAAGCTGTCCGCCGGGCGCGGCGCCGATGCCGTTGCCCTGCCGCAGCGTCAGCCAGCCGCTCGCCGACCAGCGCGACGGCGTCGGATCGAAGCGCGTCTGCGAAGCGCCGGGCGCGACTGGCGCGGGCGGGGTGTCGGTATATTCGGCCGCGCCGAACTCGAAGAGGCCGAGCGTCGCCAGTTGCACACGCACCGGATCCGAACCGCGGCGCGCGAGCAGGGCGCGGGGCGTCAGCTGCCGCGCCACAGCGGCAGACCACACCGGACGTAAAGCCGGATGCGCGGCGGGAAGCGGGGTCACAGCGGGATCCGCCTCGCGCGGCCCGAACGACGGCAAGGGCACCACTGCCCGGATCGCCTCGGGCAGCGAACCCGTTTGCGGCCAGAGGATCGCGATGCGCAGCACCAGCCACGCCAATGCGACCAGCGCAAGAAACCGCAACGGCCGGCCCTGTCCCTTGGCGGCCGCCTGATCCGCCGCGCTCACGCCGTCACTGCCTCGGGATCGTCGGGGAAGTGATGCGCGGTCTTGTCCCACACTGGGACAGCGCCGGCGAGCATCCGGACATAGGAAAACATCGCCCGGCGAGCGGCGAGCAGCGCGATATAGTTGCCCGTCACCGCCCGCGGTAATGAAAGCCATGCGTCGCGCCACCCATAAGCGCTCCCGGTAAACGCGGCGCGAACGGCCAGCCGCCAGCAGAGCAAGACGATGTTGACCGCGATCACCCACCGTATCCACGGCGCGAGCGGCGCCTGCGCCACGGGCACCACCGCATGCCCGATCCACGACAATCCCCACAGCAACAGCGCGCAATAGGCGAAAACCAGCACCGGAATCTCAAGGATCGCCCGCCGGTCGCGCATCCGCATCCAATGGTCCCCAATCCGCCCTAGCGCGCTCCATCCGGTGCGGTCCCAGCCTGCCAGCGCGATCCCGGTCATCCAGCGCGCCTTCTGGCGCACGGCGGCATGCACCGTTTCGGGAAAATAGGCGCGCACCGCGATCAGGCGGCCATAGGGCCGCTCATGTACCCGCGCGAACTGTGTCCGCCCGCCCAAGCCGGCGATGGTGAGGCCGAGTTCGTAATCCTCGGTCAAGCTCGCTTCGTCGAACGGCGCACCCCCGCGCAGATCGGCGATCCGCTGCAGCATCTTGCGCTGGATCGCACAGCCCACGCCCGCGAACGGGATCGCCGCGCCCAGCGTCTGCCGCACGAGCAATTGCTTGGCATGCGCCTCCTCGAATTGCTTGTTGTCGCAAGTGCGCCCGACGCCACGAATGGCTTCAAATGACAGCCCCTCTCAGCGGCTCCGCTCGATGGCTAGGTTGAGGACACTGATTGAGACGCTGGCAATGCCGACAAGTTGGAGCTTGGCCAGCCCCCTAGATAGGAGGTGGCGGCCGGTACGAACTGTGCGCAGCCTTCCGCGGCAGTACCCGACAGCGTGAGCCAGACCGGCCCCTGAGCCAGAGTTTCAAAAAGGTGACGCGAGTGGCTGCAGTCCGACATGCCGCGACACAAGAAAGCGCACGGGCGCGGCAAGTCATGCCGGTGCGCCACTCTCGGCAGTCTCTGTTTCAGAGTGGCGCTGGCGACTATCTGATGCGACCCCGACCGTTTCGCGAAAACATGAGGCTACCTGCCCCCGACGATGGACCAACGGCCGCTCAAGCGATCCGCGTCGCGTTCAAACGACCGGGATCGGGGCCAAGCGATCGCCAGCCGTCCGCCGATTGGCCCAACGGCGCCTCAGCGGCGTATCGACTAATCATCGGTTCGTTGTCAGCGCCGAGAAGCAGGCGCTCGTCACCGCTATTGCGGCGACAATAGTCCGCGCCATACAACACCACAGCCGGGCCGCGCTTCCGCGCACCGATCTTCGCAGTCGCCACGGGCTTGGCGGTGGGCGACGACAGCCTCTGTCGATCTATGCCACCGCGTTGCAGAAGGGGTGATCGACCGGCTGCTAGTCCATGACATAGTTTCCCGGCGCAGCAGTACTCGGCGGATAATCGTGGCAGCCTGAGGCGCTAGGCGCGGTGATCAGATCGCCGGACCGCGCATTGAGCCAGTCATGCCAATGTGACCACCAGGTCCCTTCGTGCCGCGTGCAGGTTGCGCGCCATTCGGCGGCGCTGCTACCGATCCTGTGATTTGTAAAGTAATGCGCGCTCGCCAAACGCGGGGGCCGCAAGATGCTTTGCACGTGCCCGCTATTGCTGAGCACGAACTGATGATCCCCCCGGAACTGCTGGCACGCCAGATAGCAGCCCGGCCAAGGCATCAGATAGTCCTCTTCACCGCCGACAATATAGGAATCGACTTCGACACGGTTGAAATCGAGCAGCTCGCCCAGCACGGCGATCCGTCCCGGTTGGCGAAACACGTCGCGCGCGTACATGTCGATGAAATCGCCCTGCAGCCCAGCCGGCAGCCGGGTCGAGTCATTGTCCCAGTAAAGCACATCGAGCGGCGGCGGGCTTTTGCCGAGCAAGTAATTGTTGATCCAATAGCGCCACACTAGATCTGTCGGCCGCAGCCACGAGAATATTTTCGCCAGCGCCTCGCCTTCCATCACCCCCGATGAAGCGGCGTGGAGGCGCGCAGCTTCGAGCAAGTCGCGCGTCGCGAACAATTCGAGCTTCGACCCCTGGTTGGGGAAAAGGCTGGTGACGAGCAGCGAATGATGCGCGACGCGACGCGGCGCGCGTGCCGCAAGGTAGCCGATCGTCGCCATCGCCGTGAGGCCGCCAGCGCACGCGCTGATCAGCCCCATGGTATCGCTGCGCGTGATAGTGCTGACAGCGTCCATCGCCTCGACCGTCGCGCCTACATAAGTATCAAGGTTCCAGCTGGCTTCCGCCGCACTGGGGTTGCGCCAGCTCAGCGTGAAGATCTGGATTCCGCTGCGCAACATGTGCGCGATCACGCTGTTCTGAGGGCGCAAGTCGAAACAGTAATATTTGTTGATCTGAGGCGGGATCAGCAGCACCGGCCGCCGCCGAACATCGGGAGTGTGGGGCGTGTACTGGATTAGCTCAAGCTGGTCGTTGCGATGCACTACAGCGCCCGGCGTCACAGCGAGATCGACGCCGATGCGATAAGCGTGCGGGCTGATCTGGCGCGGCATCGCACGGTTGTATTGCACGTCGTCGATCAGATTGCGTACGCCGTCGATCACGCTCTGTCCCTCGGTCGTCTTGGCACGGCGCAATGCTGCGGGATTGAGTGGCAAGTTGGAGGGCGCCGCGGCTGCGGTGAGTTGCTCGAGCACGAAATGGATGCGGCGCTTGTCCTCGTCGGGCAGCGGCTGATCGTCGAGCCACGCCAGCACCGACCGCTCGAGCGAGAGATACAACTGTAGGAGCACGCCGAAGAAAGGACTCTCGGTCCATAATCTGTCCTTGAAGCGGAAGTCGCCCTTGGCTGGCGCAAGCGATGAGGTGCGGTCGAAGATGTCGAGCGCTTCGCCCGCGAACCGGGCGTAGTGCTGCGCCGCGCTTTCAGGTGTGCGGAGGATTTGCGCGATCAGCAGCCTCACCGTTTCGACGACCCCCTTGCCGTCGAGCTTAACCGTCGGGTCGTCGGCGCGCTCGGCCGGCACGGCGGCAACGATCGCGCGCAGGCTGGTCAGATGGCGGATCGCGCTGTCGATCGCGAGCAATAGCGGCTGCGCGACCGCGCTCGCGGGCGGGTCGTCGGCGCCGTGCGCGTTGCTCCCCTTATCTGTCACCTCAGCCGTCGGCGCGGCCGCGCGGCGCCCTCGGCTTGGGCCCCGATGCCTGTGGCGTCGCGTCGGGGAGGCGGCGCATAACGAACTCGATCGGCGGCGCCGCCAGCATTGGCGCGACCACAACGCCGGGATAATCGCGGTCGATATCCATCTTGTCGGTGATCAGCACGCTGATTTGGACGACTTTGGAGCCGCCAGGTTCGAGCACGAAACTGGCGGGGTCGAGCTCGGCCGCACCCGGATCGATTTCACCCTGCGTCATCAGGCCGACGGTCAGCATGGTATCGCCGGCATTGTTGAGCAGAAATGCGCCACGCGCTTGCCCGCCGGCTCGCCCGGCCAGCAGGATCGGCGCACGGCGCACGATCGGCTCGGCCGTCTGGGGTTGCGGCGTCCTCGGCGGCGGCACGTCTGTCGGGCTCGCTTGCCCGGCGGCTGCGCCATCACGCAGCACGCTGTCGAACTCGCGGACATATGCGCGCACCAGCTTGAGCGCGACGGCCGAGTAGCGCAAGTTGACTTGCGTCGCGCTCTTGATGAGGTCGACGATGCCTTCTTTGGACACGACGCTCATTTCCGCGGGCCATGCGTGCCCAAGCAGGGCTTCTGGCAATAGAAATGATCGTACCAGTGGACGGTGTAGTCGGGCGTGTCATTTACCGAGACCTGATAGCAGCAGGGTCCGGATTTCTCCCCGACCTCGACGGTCCAGCGCAGGTAGAAATCGCTGCACACCGACACCCACAAGACCACTTCGTGGGTGCCGGGCTTCTCAGGGGCGGTGAAGGTGGCGGTGAAATGCGCGCATTCCTTTGGGCCGAGCGGCGCGACGCTTGGCGCGACCGATACCAGCCCGGCATCGGTTCCGGCGATTTGCACCGTCGCATTGTGAGGGCGATAGTCGCCGTTGGTCACGGTCAGCTTGACTTGCCCGGTATCGCCGGGCCGCATCTGACAGACGATCTCACCGAGCGGCTTGGGCATCCAGCACGCCTGCGGGATATCGCAGCACGAGTTCGAGGCAGGCCAGCGCGCCTTGCCGAGTTGATCGCGCGCAGCACACGCGCCCACCCCGATCAGCTCGAGCAAACCCTTGCCGAGTCCGATCTGTGCCTTGAGCAAATCCTCGACGAGATGGTCGAGCTTTCCAGGTTCGCCCTTGTCATGCTTGCATGGTGCAATAGTCATCTTTGCCCCTCTCAACGCTGTGCCGTGACGGCGATGCGGTAATTGACCGGACCCAGCTCCCAGACCCCGTGATAGGAATGTCCCGCGCTGAGCCCTTCGGGCACATGCGCCGCCGCCCGGATGATGCGCTCGTCGCCCGGCAGCAGCGCGCCGCCGCCCGTCACGCGGAGCTTGAGCAGCCCGCCATAACCGTTGCGCAACGAACGCAACCACGTGCCGAGCAATTCGGTCGGACTGTCGGTTTGCTGGCGATAGGTTTCGACGAATGCCATTTCGAGCCCGTCATCGTCGAACAGGCCGACAACCGCGCGCTCGGGCAGGTCGATCGCAACATTGCCAGTGTTGGTGAAGGTGATGTCGAGCACTGCTTCCTTTCCGGCCGCGGCGTCGAAATGCGCGCTCGGCGGAAAGATCGCGAGCCGCGGCGCGGGGGCGATATCAAGTGAGATGTCGCGCGTCTCGTCGCCGATCGCCAACTTCGCCGTATAGCATCCGGGCGGTGCTCGGCGGTTCAAGCGAAGTCTGACCGCGGCGACCTTCCCTCGTTTCTCCCGGACTGGAAGCGAGACCGTGGCTGCCCCGGCATGAGCCGCGAGCGCGTCGGGAAGCTTGAGCTCGACACGATCATGGCCAGCGAGCACGGGATGCGACATCGAGAGCGAACGAGGTAGACCGCGCAGTCGCAGCGCCGCCTCTTGCTTGCCGGTGTTCGCGGCCATTGCGCTTACTCGGCCTGCACCGGAGCGCCGTCAATATCGGTCACTGCGGCGATCGCAATACCGGGTGGCCGACCGCGGCATTCGCACGGATTGGCGACATAGGATTCAGTGATAACTTGGCCTTGGCCGCACAGCCGGATGCTTGCCATCTCAAACCCCAAAAGACCGAGGCAAACCTTGAAATCGGCCGGCAAAGACATTCGGACCGAGGGAATTTCTTTGATCCGAAATGACATGTCGATCGGTTTAATCTCAATCGGGTCGAAGCCGATATTGATCTTGGGAAGAGAAGTAATGCCGATTCCGTAGGCGGTGGGGATTCCGCTGATGTCGAGGCCGAGATCGAGATCGACGTCGAATCCGAAATTCGATGGGATCTTAATGCTCATCGAGGGTCACCTCCCTTTAATATCCGAATATTAAAGTCGCCAGCGTCGCGCGGCTGCAAAAAAATGTATTCACTAGATCGCAGAGAGATAGCGACAATCTCTCGCGATAACACTATGCACCACCATGAATCGCGTAAGATTGTCGCGCAATTCTGCATTTAGTCAATCGGAAACCTCGCGATAAATGACTATTTTTCGGACGCTGTTCGCGGCTCTATTGGAGTAAACCGACGCGAAAGTGCTGGCGGTTAGTGGCTGCAATTTGGAATAGGCGCCGCACCGCTGAGGACCGCACAGTAGCTTCTGCGCCTCTGGGGACCGCCCAAGAATAACGATTATTGGCGCGTAGCCGCCCCCTGCTTCCGCTAATGAACGGAAGTGCGCTCTGCAGATAAAGGTCGAGTAGCCGCCCTTTCAAAGCGATCGCACAGCAGCGTCGGAACCGGCTAGCGCGAGAACCTCGTCGAGCTGTCGCCGGACATTAATCTCCACGCCGCGCAGCTTCGCCCCAGGTGTGACGACGATTCGCGAAATCATTGCGCGGAGCCGCGGAACTGCCTCACCCGCAGCTTCCGGCGCCGAGAGGGCCACCTCCAGCGCGTCGATCTGCCGGCGATATTCAGCTTCCAGTGTCGGATGGAGCGAAACGACGTTCGGCAGTGCATCGATGCTGGCGAGCTCGCGGGACAGGCGATCCTTCTCGTCACGGGAGGTCGTCAGCAGCGTCCGGATCTCATCAAACTCGCTACCACCGGCGGCGAAGGCTTCGACCAGCCGTGCCATCTTGCGCGACGCTTCGGCGAGCTTGCGTTCGGTCCCGCGCCGTTTGCGGGCGATGTCCGCAGACCGCAATGCAAAGTCGCGCCGGTACTCGTCGACGAACGCGGCAACCGCGTCGGGCGCCAGTAGGCCGGCCTTCAGGTCGGCCAGCACGCGCGTTTCATAGCGCTTCGTCCCGATCATGCGATTGTTGGAACAGCCGCGACCGTTCCGAAAACGGCTGCAACCCCAGAAGTCGCTCGAGCATTTCGTCCAGGGCGACCCGCATATCCCGCAAATCCCCAGCCCCGAAAGCAGATGTTTGGGCCGACGATGGCGCTCGGGCGGGCCACCCCGGACAGCGCCGAGCCGTGCCTGCACCTGCCCCCAGAGATCGTCATCAACAATTCGCAGATGCGGCACTTGCTGTTCAACCAGCGGCTGATCGGCGTTGGGGCGCATCAAGTGCCGGCGCGTCTTCGGGTTGGTGACGCTCTTCGTCCGGCCATAGATGAGCTCGCCGATGTAGAGCCGGTTGCGCAGGATTCCGTGGCCGTTCTTATTGTCGCCGCTGATCGAGGTCGTGTGCCAGTAGCCGCCGCCTCGAGGCGGTGGGATGCCTTCTGCATTCAGGCGCCCGGCAATCGCGCGCGGGCTGTCGCCGGCGGCGTACTCGCGGAAGATGCGCTGAACGATCGCGCTGCGCTCCGGATCGATCTCGCGCAGGCCCGCCACTAGCCTTCCGCGCGCGTCGATGCGGTTGGCGAGGCGATAGCCATAGGAGACACCGCCGGTTGAGCGCCCCTCGGCGATCGACCCGCGCTGTCCTCGGCGAACCCTTGCCGCGAGATCGGTGCGGAACTGTGCGTCCATGAACCCTTTGAGCAGCCCGACCATTGGCGTGACGGTGCCGTCGAACAGCGTGAAAAGCCGTGCGCCCGCAAACTCGATCCGCTCGCGGATCATGTGTGCATCGGCGACGTGACGCGAGACGCGGTCGGTGGACTCGGCAAGCACCTGGTCGATCCCGCCGGTCTCGACCAGTTCGAGTAGGGCGTTGAGGCCCGGGCGCTGATCCCCTCCGATGCCGGCAGCGCCGGAGATTGCCGCGTCCTCGAACACGGCGATGATGGGCCAGCCCTCCCGGTCGGCGCGCTCGCGGCACAGCGCGACCTGGTCCGCGACGGAACGCGGATTCTGGTTATCGCTGCTGAAGCGCGCGTAGATGACGGTTCGCACCGGATACCTCCCTTTCGGAGCGATCTTGAGCAATGTCCCGCGCCACGGTAGCTCGCGCGAGGGCCTGTACGAACGCAATCACCTCCGGATCGGACGAAACTGTCGCGCGGCGCTTCACGCGGGCCGCGCCTGCTGAATAGCCTTGCGGCAATGGACGTCGGAGACGCGATCGGCGCAGCGTCGCGCCACCAATTGCCAAGGGCCTCTGACCGGACCGCGATGCGAGCTGGCGCGGGGCTTGCCGGGCGCCACTTCGGTTACTCCGAGCTGCTGCCATCGACCGAATAGAACATCGGGTTCTTCGACCATTCGGCGATTGCTGACTCGCGCCAGCCCACGCAGCGGGTGCTGATCTGGACATTCTTCGGAAACGTGCCGTCCTGCATTCTGCGGTACAGGGTCGAACGGCTCAGGCCGGTTCTCTCCAGCACGGCATTGATACGCAGGATGCGGTCGGGGACATCGGTCAGCATCGGGTTCGCCTTGCATCGAATGCGATTCAGTGCCCCACCGGTTAAAGCTGAGCGCAGGGCGGCTTGTGGGCAAGGTGCCTGGTAGCGACAGAAGGGGTCAGAGCGCCCTGGCGTGCACAAACTTGCCGTAGCGTAGGCGGCAAATTGACCTGGCCACGATGTGGCGTCCCACGCCTGCGGCGTGACCGCGCTCTACGCGGCGTTCGCCGCGCCGAGTCGCTCTGCGGCGTCTCGGCCCGGTCGGGTTGCGATCGCTGACGTTGATCGATCCGGGGGATCGATCGGGCCGGCGGGTGCCGGCAAATGGAACGCGGCTATATGGAGCGCGCACTGTCGCTTCTGCGAAGCGCCCAGGGGTCGCGCGCCTTTGCCCGGCCGCGTCGCACGCTCGATCCGGCCGGAGGGCGCAGCGGCGGCTGGCGCACGGGCGCGCGCGCACGCCGCCGCGACGGACGGCCGGATTCGAGGGTGCGTGTTTGACCGGCTCCCGGGGAGCCGGCAGCGCTGCGCGCTGGGTGGCTGCGGACGCCGCGTCTGCGCACGGCGGCGTTGTGCATCCGGCACGCGAAACGGCGGGGGTAGGCGTCGCTACCCTGTGGGCCCGCCGCGGCGTGCCGCAACCTGAGCTGCGCTCAGGTCATCCACTGCGTTGCAGCCCTTCGGGTGCGGCCCGCCTCTGTCGGCGGGCCCGTCGGTCCGCTCCTGCCGCCTACCCCCGCCATTCCGGCACCGGGTGCGGTGTTTGAGGAGTGATGAAGATGGAACTCAGGCATATCGAACTCGCCAATCTTAGCGTCTCGGCTGCGAACATGCGGGCGAGGGGCTGCAAGCCGGATATCGGCAATATCCTTTCCTCGGTGCGGGCACGCGGCGTGCTGGTGCCGCTGATCGTGCGGGGTACGGCGGACGCGGATCGGTTCGAGATCGTGGCGGGCAAGCGGCGCTATCATGCCGCGCTGGCGGTCGCGGAGGAGAGCGGGGAAGCGGAGGCCCTGCCCTGCGCGGTGATAGCGGCGGGCGACGATGCGGCGGCGCTGGAGGCCTCGCTGATCGAGAATGTCGCGCGGCTCGACCCCGACGAAGTGACGCGCTGGGAAAGCTTCACCCGGCTGGTCAAGCGGGGGCGCACGCCCGAGGATATCGCGCAGACCTTCGGGCTCACCGACCTTCAGGTGAAGCGGACGCTGGCGCTGGGCAATCTGCTCCCGCGCATCCGTGGTCTGTATCGTGATGGCAAGATCGATGCGGCGACCCTCCGGCACCTGACCCTCGCCTCAAAGGCGCGCCAGAAGGAATGGCTGGCATTGCTCGACAGCGAGACGGCCTATTGCCCGGTCGGGCACAATCTCAAGGCGTGGCTGTTCGGCGGGGCGTCTATCCCCGTGGGCGCGGCGATCTTCGACCTGGCTGACTATCCCGGCGAGATCGTCACCAACCTGTTCGGTGACGAGCTATGGTTCGGCGATGTCGCGACCTTCTGGACCGCGCAGACCGCTGCCGTCGAGGCGCGGGCCGAGGCTCTGCGCGAGGCGGGGTGGCGCGTGGTCGTGCTGCCGACCGGCGAGGTCTTCCACAGCTGGGAGCATGAGCGGTTCGCCAAGCGCAAGGGCGGCAAGGTGTTCATCGCGGTCGGCGCGCGCGGCGAGGTGACGGTCCATGAGGGGTTCGTCTCGCGCAAGGAAGCGCAGCGGATGGCGGCGGGCGACGCGGGCGAGACGGATGCGAAGCCTGCGCGCCCCGAGGTCAGCGCACCGCTCCAGAACTATATCGACCTCCACCGGCATGCCGCAGTGCGTGCCGATCTTGCCGGTCAGCCTTCGGTGGCGTTCCGGCTGATGGTGGCGCACGCCATTGCCGGGTCGTCGCTCTGGTCGGTGCGGATCGAGGCGCAGCGCGCGAACAGCGATGCCATTGCCGAGAGTGTCGAGGGCTGTGCGTCGGAGGCCAGCTTCGACGAGAAAAGGAGGGCGGTGCTGGCGCTGCTCGGCTTCGAGCCCGAGACGCCGACCGTCACGCGCGCCTATGACGGGGAACATGGGATTGCCGGGCTGTTCGCGCGGTTGCTCCAGCTTCCCGATCCTGCGGTCCGCGATGTCGCGGCCATCGTCATGGGCGAGACGCTCGAGGTGGGCAGCCCGCTGGTCGAATTGCTCGGGCTTTTGCTCGGCACCGGCATGGCGAAGGTCTGGCAGCCCGATGACGCGCTGCCGGACCTGATCCGTGACCGGGAGGTGATCGGCGCTGTCCTGTCCGATGTGGCGGGCGAGGCGGTTGCCGCCGCCAACGAAGGCGAAACCGGCAAGGTGAAGCGCGGGATCATCCGCGACTGCCTCACCGGCGAGAATGGCCGGGCCAAGGTCGAGGGCTGGGTCCCGAAATGGATGGCCTTCCCGCCCGCTGCCTACACGCAGCGCGGCGGCGTGCCGACCGTCATCCGTGCCGAGGCGGTGGCTGGCCTCGCCGCCGCGCCCGAGCCGCTGCGTCACGCGGCCTGATCCACGCTGGCGGCCGCGAGGCCGCCAGCTTTCCCTTCACAAAATGGGAGGTACCCCATGACCGACACTTCCGATCCCAGGACGCTGCGCCGGATCGCGCGCGCGATCCGGCGGCTTCCCCGCCGCCAGCGCACCGTCTTCCGGGCGATTCGCTTCCAGAACCTGACCTATGCCGAGATCGCCGAGCGCACCGGCTACAGCGTGGGAGAGGTGGAGGCGCTGTTCGCCCGGTCGCTCGCGAACCTAGTGCGTCGCCTCGACCGCCAGCCCGGCGCGTGGTGGCGCATCTGGTAGCCACCAAAATTTTGGCCTCGCGGGGCGCGCCCCGCGAGGCTGTGCTTTGTCCCGATGCTCGGATAGGATTGCATCAGCATGCGTACCGACCTCGACCATCTTCCCCCGGCCAAGCAGCGCGAGCTGGAGCGCGTCGTCCAGATCCTGTTCGAGGAATTCGGCGACGCGACGAGAATCGCGACCTCGGCCTGGAAGAAGCAGGCGCGCATCCTCAAGGTCATCCTCTATGGCTCCTATGCGCGCGGCGGCTGGATCGATGAGCCGCACACCGCCAAGGGCTATCAGTCGGACTTCGATCTACTGGTGATCGTCAATCACGAAAAATTGACCGAGCGCATCGAATATTGGGCGACCGCCGAGGACCGCCTCAATCGTGAGTTGGCGATCTCCAGGACGCTGCGCACCCCGGTCAACTTCATCGTCCACACGCTTGCCGAGGTGAATGCTGGGCTGTCCGAGGGGCGGTACTTCTTCATGGACATCGCGCGCGATGGGATCGCGCTTTACCAGAACGATGCGACCGATCTTCCCGAGCCGCAGCCCAAGACCCCAGCGCAGGCGCTTGCGATGGCGCGGGAGTATTTTGAGGAATGGTTGCCCGGCGGAAATGGGCGAGTGAAACTCGCAAATTTTGCGGTTGAACAGGGTCTGCTGAAGCACGCCGCCTTCGAGTTTCATCAGGCGACCGAGAGCTACTACCACTGCGTCCTACTCGTTTGCAGGTTCTACACGCCGCACATCCACAATCTCGGGTTCCTGCGGACGCAAGCCGAGCGGATCGATCCGCGCCTGATCGAGGCGTGGCCGCGCGAGACGAAAGCTGATCGCGCGCGGTTCGAGAAGCTAAAGGCTGCCTACATCAAGGCGCGCTACTCCAAGCACTATCGCATCACCGAAGAAGAACTCGCCTGGCTGGGCGAGCATGTCGAGGCGCTGGGGCGGGTGGTCGAAGTGATCTGCACCGAGCATATCGAGGCGCTTGAACGCAGCGCCGCCGCCTGATTCTGATCTGAGGCAAGGCCGGGCGTTTCCCCGAAATCGCAACACCGACTCCGTGTGATTGCCTTGACCTGTGACCGGTCAGGCCCGCGCGAAACCCTCGCTATCGCCATTCTTCCCCACCGCTGCGCGGCTCCTCGCGCACCAAGAATAGCGTCCGCTCAGGTCCTCCGCTCCGCTGCGGCCGTGCCGGTGCGCGCGGTCCTTCGAGCCGGCCACCTCCGGTCGGCATCGACGGGAACGGTTCCCGCGACTAGAAGGAGAAACCCAATGCCTGCCATCGGATATGTGACCCGCGACGACAACGGTTCGTTCAAGGGCAGCCTCAAGACGCTCAGCATCCGCGCTGACGTCGCGATCGTCCCCAACGCCGGGAAGACCGGCGATACTCAGCCCGACTACCGCGTCCTTTCCGGCGACATCGAGATCGGTGCCGGATGGAACCGCCGCGCCGAGAGCAGCGGCCGCGATTATGTCTCGCTCTCGCTGGCGGCGCCCGAATTTGGCCCGCGGCGGCTCTACGCCAATCTTGGCCGCGTGCCGGGAGAGGCCGATGACCGCTTCGCTATCATCTGGAACCCGGCGGATTGAACGGGCAGCGGACGCGCCGCCACCGGGCAGCGCGTCCGCAGCCAAATTCACTTTCGAATGGCCAAAAGCAGGCAGAAAGCGCCAAATCGCTCTCGGTCTACGATCGCTCGTTAGCTGTTAGTAGCACATGTCCGGAATATCGCTCGGATCCCGACTTGTAGACTTGCCGGTTTCTGCTTCGCGATTAAAGTCGTCGGCGACGCCGTCAAAGACGGAAGCGAAAAAGCTCCCAATAATAGGCACCCCAAAATGACGCGCCCCCAATGCAGCGGCGCGAAATACACCGGCCCCTCTTCGCGCAGTCGCGCGCTCGTCATCGGTCAAAGTTCTCTCAGTAGCCACTTCAGCCTCCTTAGGAATAGCGGAATTGGAAATACTTTATTGCCAGATCTGAACCCGGCCGACAAGCTCATTCCCGTTCTCGACCCGGTCTGAACTCCGTCTCTGCTCTCACGACATGACACTGCATCACAGTGTCAGTCGCTTTCGGCGCTCGCGCCCTCAAATGCCCGTCGCCCGCGCCGACGCCAAACCGCGAGCGTTTGTTCGCGGTCCGCGCTACGAAGCTTGGCGGATGCCTCGACCAACACACCAAAGATCACCACGCGGTCGTCGTCGGTCAGCTCGACCAGTCCCGCCTTCGCGACAAGGCCCCCAAGTTCGATCAGCTGACGCGTTCGCTCGCGACGCTTCATGACCCATGTGCTGGTGTCGGCTCGCGCGCGGCTAGCTTCGAGGCGATTGCGTATCGCCGTTGTTCGACGAAGCGCCGCCCTGTTCGCCGCGAGCGCTTCCACCATTGCGGCCCGCTCGCTGAAAGAAGGCCGCGCCGCGTTTGCGCCAACTCTCTTTTGCGTTGTGATCCTTGCTGTCGGCGCCGGCGAGGAGCAGCCCAGCCAGCTGATCGAGGGGAAGTCCTTCGGCGCCGGTCGCGATCACCAACTCTCCCAGTTGGTGAAGCTTGCGTTCCTTGAGCTGCCTGGCCTTGTCGTTCAACGCCTTCAGTTCGGCATCGAAATCCCGGGGTTTGCGCATGCGATCATCCTCGTTTGCCGTGTGAGGACAGACCATCTGTGGACGCCCCTACAGGCGCAATGGGTCGATATCGTGTGACACGTAGTCGGATGCTGCCATCTGTCCGGCCTCGTAAATCAGCCTTTTGGCTGGGGCCCGTATGGGAGTTCGCTGATCGGATCCACATCAGTTATTCGCGCTTGGATAGCGCTTGGTCTGTCTCTGGTTCTTCCGATCCCGTCTCGCCGACTGTTGTGCCATACTCTCCTTCGACCGACTACGCCTCCGACGACCTCTGGTCAGTTGCTCGGGCTTACGCCGTCGCGGTGACCGGAGCCTTGTAAGCTTCTTGCCTGGTCATCAACGCCCAGGCGATACGCGCGGTCTTGTTGGCAAGCGCCACCGACACAAGCATGCGCGGCTTCCGCATGAGCATACGCTCGAGCCAAGAGCCGGCTGGTGCGCCATGCCGTGTCGCTTTTCGCACGAGCGAACTGCCGCCGATGATCAACAGCCGACGTATCGTACGTTCGCCCATTTTCGATATCCGGCCGAGCTTTTGTTTTCCACCACTGGATAGCTGCTTTGGCGTAAGACCAAGCCATGCTGCGAAGTCGCGACCTTTGCGGAAGGTTTCGGCCGGCGGCGCGAGTGCGACGATCGCCGTGGCCGTGATCGGCCCGATGCCCGGTATCGTCATCAGGCGGCGAACGACTTCATCCTCGCGAGCACGCCGAGCAACCTCCCTGTCGAGGTAGCTGATCCGGTCTTCTAGCTTCGCGAGCATCTGGATCATCACCCTGAGCATTTTTCGGGCGGCGGTCGGTAGCGACGATGCCATCTCTTCCTCCTTGAGCAGCGCCGCCAGCTTCGTCGCATGCGCCAAGCCGCGCGGCGCAACCCAACCAAACTCCGTCAAATGGCCGCGAAGCGCGTTGGCCAGTTGGGTCCGTTGCCGGACCAGCAGATCGCGCGTGCGGAACGCGAGCCCGGCGGCCTGCTGCTCTTCGCTCTTCACGGCGACGAAGCGCATGTTCGGTCGACGCGCCGCCTCGCAGATCGCTTCCGCATCGGCAGCGTCATTCTTCTGCCGCTTCACGAACGGTTTGACATAGGCAGGCGGAATCAGGCGAACATCATGCCCGAGGCGCATCAGCTCACGTGCCCAATGATGGGCGCCACCACATGCCTCCAGCGCAACCAGGCACACGGGCAATTTCGCGAAAAAACCTAGCAGCTTGGTCCGGGCAATCTTACGGCTGAAGACTGTCTGGCCGTGTTCGTCGGCGCCGTGCGCATGGAACACGGACTTGGCGATATCGAGACCGATCGTGGTAACCTCTGACATAAAAATCTCCCTCGTCTAGCGTTCGACAACTATAGTGCATCGATGCCATCGGGGGGCGTCCACCCCATCAGTTATCGCTGTTCTCGATCATCGACAACGCCCTGAAATCTCTTGGGATTGCGCAGTCCCGAGATAGATGAATTCTTTCGAGGGCGCGCTTATACGTCGTGCCGACGTGCTGCTTGAGGTGTAGATGGATTGCCGCAATGGCGATCTACCATTTCTCGGCCAAGGTCATCTCGCGCGCAGCCGGTTCGAGCGCATTGGCGTCGGCGGCGTATCGCTCAGCGTCTCGGCTGCACGATCAGCGCCTCGACCGCCATCACGACTTCTCGAACAAGGCGGGCGTCGTTCATTCCGAAGTGATGCTGCCGGACGGCGCGCCCGAGCATCTTTCTGATCGCGAAACGCTCTGGAATGCGGTCGAGGCCGCTGAGCTGCGCAAAGACGCGCAGCTTGCTCGCGAGATCGAGTTCGCGATTCCGCGCGAGCTATCCCCAGAAATGGGTATTGCGCTCGCGCGCGATTTCGTCCGCGCCGAGTTTGTCGATCACGGAATGATCGCCGACCTCAATGTGCATTGGGACGTCGGTGCCGATGGCCAGCCCAAACCGCACGCCCATGTGATGCTGACGCTGCGCGACGTTGACGAAGACGGATTCGGCAAGAAGAACCGCGACTGGAATCGCACCGACCTGTTGGAGAAGTGGCGCGAACGCTGGGCCGAGCATGCAAACCAGCGCCTCGCCGAACTCGATATCGACGCGCGGATCGATCATCGATCGCTTGAGGCGCAGGGCATTGAGCTGGAACCGCAGCACAAAATCGGCCCGGCAGCATCGCGCATGGCAGCGCAGGGACTCGAGTCTGAGCGCGTCGATGAGCATCGCGATATCGCGCGCTCAAACGGCGCGAAGATCATCGCTGAGCCGCGTCTTGCGCTTGATGCCATCACCCGCACCCAGGCGACGTTTACGACACGCGACCTCGCCATGTTCGTGCATCGGCACAGCGAGGGAAAAAAGCAGTTCGATCATGTGATGGCGGCGGTTCGCGCGTCGTCGGAACTGGTCGCGCTCGGCAAGGATGGCCGCGGTCAGGACCGCTTCACCAGCCGGGACATGGTCGAGACCGAGCAGAGCCTTTCACGCGCGACTCAAGTGCTCGCCGAACGCGAGCGGCATCGCGTCAGCGAAAGAGATCGCGGTCACGCACTCGCCAATGCCGAGCGGCGCGGTCTCGTGCTTTCCGCCGAGCAGCGCTCGGCGTTTGAGCATGTCACCGACGCTAAAGATCTCGGCGTCGTGGTTGGCTACGCCGGCACCGGCAAATCCGCGATGCTCGGCGTCGCGCGCGACGGCTGGGAGCGCGCTGGCTATCAGGTCCAGGGCCTTGCGCTTTCCGGCATCGCCGCCGAAAATCTGGAGAGCGGTTCGGGGATCGCGTCGCGCACTATCGCGAGCATCGAGCATCAATGGGCGCAGGACCGCGAGTTGTTGTCACGAGACCATGTGCTGGTGATCGATGAAGCCGGGATGATCGGATCGCGCCAGATGGAACGCGTAATTGCCGAAGCGGAAAAGCGCGGAGCTAAGGTCGTGCTTGTTGGCGACCCCGAGCAGCTACAGGCGATCGAGGCTGGCGCGGCTTTCCGTTCGATTGCCGAACGGCATGGCAGCGTCGAGATTACCGACATCCGACGCCAGCGCGAAGACTGGCAGCGCGATGCAACGCGGCACCTTGCTACCGGGCGGACCGGCGAGGCGCTGCACGCCTATGACGAGCATGGCCGCGTCCACGCCGCCGAGACGCGCGAGCAGGCGCGCGCCGATCTTGTCGATCGCTGGGATCGCGATCGTGCTGCCGCGCCAGGAGCAACGCGGATCATCCTCACCCATACCAATGACGAAGTGAAGGCGCTCAACCAGGCCGCGCGGGAGCGGATGCGCGCTGCCGGGCAGCTCGGCGAGGATGAAACGCTTCGCGCAGAGCGGGGATCGCGGGCTTTCGCTTCCGGCGACCGCATCATGTTCCTGAAGAACGAACGCAGCATGGGCGTGAAGAACGGCTCGCTCGGCATCGTTCAAAGTGTGACCAGCGCACGAATGGCTGTGATGCTCGATGACGGGCGCGCAGTGGCGTTTGACCTAAAGGACTATGCGCAGATCGATCACGGCTACGCCGCGACGATCCACAAGGCGCAGGGTGTCACCGTCGATCGCGCGCATGTGCTGGCAACCCCAGGCTTGGACCGACACGCGGCCTATGTTGCGCTGTCGCGGCATCGCGACAGCGTGGACCTCCATTACGGCCGGGACGACTTTGCAGAGCCATCGAAGCTGGTGCGCGCATTGTCGCGTGATCGCGCCAAGGACATGGCGTCGGACTACACGCAGGAGTTCGCCGATCGGCGGCAGATACGACTGCCCGGGCCGGTTGCGGAAAAGGCAAGGCCAATTCAAGCGCGCGATCCGTTCGCGGGAATCGATCTACGGCCAGTCTCGCCGCCGCCCACGCGAGGCATGTTCGAGGGCGTTCAGCTCCAGGCATCGCAGTCGGTGCGCACGCCACAACTGCTCGGCCTGGAAAGCGCAGTGCAGCGGTTCGCGCGCGCAACCGCTGACATCATGCGCTTGCGCAATGACGGCTACACCGAGCTGCCGCACCAGCGGATCGCGTTCGACAAGGCGAGCAAGGCATTGGACAACCTGCGCCCGGAAGGTTCGCGCGATCTCCGATCAGCGTTCGCTCGGGACTCCGGCCTGATGAGCGAGGCCGCTCAAGGCCGCACCGCTTCGGCCATTCGCGCGATGTCGCTGGAGGCGGAGGTCAGAACTAGCCCGGAGCGACGCGCGGATCGGTTCGTCGATGATTGGCAGAAGCTCGCCCGGAAACATCGCGCGCTTCACCACGCCGGTGATGATGTCGGAGCCCGCGCGATCGGTCAGCAGATGAGCGCGCTGGGCAAAAGCATGGAACGTGATGCACAGGCCGAGTCGCTCATCCGAAAGCGGCTCCCGGAGCTTGGGATTCAGCCGCGCGAGGGCGCGTCGATATCCCACAGCATCCAGGATTGGCTCGGCCTCTCGCGCGGTCGCGGGCTTGGGCGATAGACCCGCGCGATGGACGAGGACAGCACCCGCGAAGTCGGCAGCAGCTTGGCGGCTCATGCCTTTGGCGAACTCCGCGCGGAGGTCAGCCTGATGCGCAGGGCTGTCGAACGGCTGACGGACGAGCGGACCGCGCAGCCCGACTATGCGCCGAGCCTGGAAGAAATCTCAAAGCGGATGGAAAAGGTTGCGGCTTGGGCGGGGCGTATCGCTCAACACCCGGCAATGCAGTTGACTCCGGAGGGGATCGGCCGAGAGATCGCTGGCGCCGCATCAGCGAGCCGTGGGCAAGATCGGCAGATGCTGCAGAATGCAACAAGCGGAATGGATGCCGCCGCTGGCCGTATTGACGCGGCGCTTGCGCGAGCGCGATCGGCTGCCGAGCAGGATCGCGAGTTGCTCCACAACCGTGTCGCATTTGCCATTGCCGGAATGGCGTTGTGGGCAATTCTTCCAGGGGTTGTCGCACGGTCCCTTCCAGCCAACTGGGCCATTCCAGAGAGAATGGCCGCCGGAATGGTCGGAAAAGACATGTGGCGTGCCGGCCAGCAGATGATGGTCAAAGCTGATCCCGAACGCTGGAAGCGGATCGGCGCCCGCGAGCGAGCAGAAACGCAGCGACGTGGAAAGTAGCCGCCGCTAAGCGCCTTAATTCCGGTCGTTCGCCGGACCGAGAGGGAAACCCAGAGGCGGCCGGTCGTTCAGGTGGTGTCGACGAGCACAGCCGGTCAGTTTCGGCCCGTCCGCTTTGAAGCGCCAACCGAGGCAAGCGGCCGTCCATTGTGGCGTGGTGGTGCTAAGTCTTTTACTCTCAGCTAAAGGACTTAATCGTCGACGCTCGAGGGACATTGATGCCGTCGCCGCTATCTGGCGCATTCTCGCCAATCATCGCTTCCCGCGCTGAAACTGGATTGCGGCGACAGCCACAAACATCTCATTGACGCTCATAGAAAACTCTTCATCCTCCAGCGTCTAAACGACGATGACACAGGAGCATCGTCAAGCGCGGCGAGTGGGATGGAGATCGAAGGATTAAGTCTCGACGCGGTATTGCACCAGCTATACCGCAAGTTGCTCGAACACGGCCAATCGGCCGGCGGTACACGCGGCGACCATCGAGAGATCTTGGGTGTAACGCTGCGCATATCGAAGCCGCGCGCGCGAATCAGCCGGTCGGAAAACCGCGGCAAGCCGTTCAGCGCCCTAGGCGAGCTCATCTGGTATCTTTCGGGGTCGGACACCCTGGAGTTCATCGGACCCTATGTTTCGCGCTATGCCGACGACGCAGTTAACGGTACCCTCGAGGGTGCGTACGGACCGCGGCTCATCCGGATGCGCGACGGCATCGACCAGTTCGCCAGCGTCGAGGCGCTGCTGAAGGAACGCCCCGAATCAAAGCGCGCCGTCGTGCAGCTGTTTAATGCGGAGGACATCGCTACCCATCACAAGGAGATACCCTGCACGACGACGTGGCAGTTCCTGCTACGGGACGGGCGTCTCCACATGTCGGTCACGATGCGCTCGAACGACGCCTATTTCGGCCTTCCGCACGACGTGTTCTGCTTCACCATGATCCAGGAGATGATGGCCCGGCGCCTCGGCGCCGAGATGGGCGAGTATCTCCAGTACGTCGGCAGCATGCACGTCTACGAGAGCAAGCTCGAAGCCATGGCCGATTACGTCGAGGAAGGCGTGCAGCAGACGATCGAGATGCCTCCAATGCCGGCGGGCAACCCATTCGAACTCGTCGGCCACCTGCTGCAGATCGAGCAGCGGCTGCGGAACGGCGAAGAACTCGACGCCTCAAAGGAAACCGCTGATCCGTACTGGGCGGACATCGTCAGACTGCTGCAGGTGTTCTGGGCGCGGGAATGGGTTAAAGATCACCCGAACCGCCTAAAACAGCTCCGTGCCGAGCTCGCCGATTCCATCTATCATCCCTATGTCGACGCCAGGATGCACCTGAAGCCTAAGCCACGTGCAACTCCGCAAATCGACGTCAAGCTGGATTCAGGTAACGAGCATGTGGCCATCTAGGAACGCGGAACGTCAGCGCATCGTCAGCGAACTCGACGCCGCCAAGGGGCCTCTGGACCTTCTAGGACTCCCGGACGCAGCATCCGTGGAGACGTTGGCCATGCAATTCGTCGCCAGCCTGCGCCGCGAAGACTATTATCGCCGTGTTCAAGCCAAGCCCGTGTCGGCCAACCGGGCTGATCCGAACGATCCGTCATTCGACGCCGAGCGCGCTGTCGCGTTCCACATGCAGCAGGGTGACGTCGATGAGGCGGGCTGGCTGATATTCCTGATGACCCATTTCGCCCGCCGTCCGGATACCGGCTGGCTGCGGCTTCAGGATGTCTATGGCCGGCTGGGCACTGGAACCTGGAACTGGCCGACGGTCACTACCGACCCAACCGCCTTCTATCAGTGGCTCGCCGCCAACTGGCAGAACATCCGCGGTGCGTTCGGCAACCACCGCAAGTACGAGAGCCTGCGGCCGAACGCCAAGCGGCCGATGGCACAAGCAGTCGCCGACTATTTGGACTGGATCGGGCCAGCCGGCCATCGCGTCTTCTTCGCCGACGCTGTGCGGTCCGCCGGCAACGATCCGCACACGATCTTCGACCATCTCTACGCTATACTGAAGATCACGTCCTTTGGGCGCTTGGCGAAGTTCGACTATCTTTCGCTCGTCGGGCGCTATGGACTCGCCCCTATCGCGGCAGGCTCCGCTTACCTTGACGGGGCAACGGGACCGGGCAGAGGCGTCCGGCTGCTGTTCGATGGCAACCCGACCAGCGCGACCTCAAACGTTACGCTACAGGGCAAACTCGACGATCTCGACGCCAGGCTGAACGTCGGCATGGAGGTGATGGAGGACGCGCTATGCAACTGGCAGAAAAATCCGAAGACCTTCATCCATTATAGAGGATGACCAGCCAGCGCTTGTGCCGCTAATCGAGCAGCGGCTGAAGCTGCTCCCACTTCCAATGCCGTTTCAGATAGTTGAGCTGATCGGGCCGGATCATATCCCGGTGCTGCATCTGCCCAACGGTCAGTCCTGTCGACACGCCGACCTTCACGCTGAACCGCATCACCGAATCTTTCGCCGGGCCGAGCTGCTCGAACTCCTCAATATTGCGCTCTGGCACGATGCAGCGCGAAGCGAAGTCGTTCGCTTCGCGTTCGGCGGCATCGCCTCCCTTGCCGTCCATCTCCCCGTCAACGAAGGTCCGGGCGCCATGCAGCAGCAAGTGGCCAATCTCGTGGAAAACGGTGAACCAGAACTTGTCGTCGGATAGGCCGCGGAAGCTCAGCAGGATCATCGCCTTGTCCGAAGCGACCATCCTGCTGGCGCCCGATGCCGGGCAGCCCTGCGGAGCTCTCTTCGCGACGACGGCAACACCGGCCTCGGCACACAATTCCTTCAGCTTTGGCAGAAACAGCTCGGGCCTCTTCACCTTGGACAGCTTGCGGATCTCGCCGAGCCTGTCCTCTAGGTTGCCAGCGCTCCAAGTGCGGGTGTCGACCAGGTCGGCGCCCAGCTCTCCGCTGCGTAGCCACATCAGTATCGCAGCGTCATTTGACGTGAACGCCTCGGACTTGCGGAACAGCGTGTCCGAGCAGATCCGTCCGTAGCGCGCGTCCCACGCCTTCAGAGTGCCAACGTTGAAGAAAGTCAGCCGCCGCCGAACCTCCGCCCGACGCTTCTCCACCGAAAGCCGACCGCGCGGCTTATCCCCCGGCACCGGCAGTAGAAGCCAATCGTCACCCTCGGTTGCGGTCGCGCGATCTACCGCCCGCTCCAAATCGGCCTCGTAGTTCGCCTGCCGCTTCAGCCAGAACGACTCTGTGCCGCCCAGATGCGCGGCGATAACCGCCGCCTGCGGCCGGTCGATCGATCCGGTACCGTCAAGCAGGCCGCGCAGGGCAGCCATGCCGCCGTGAAGGTGCTTGGCGACGTCCTTGGCCGCCAAGCCGCGCCGGAGCATCAGCGCACGCAGCGAGTCTCCCGGCTTCGAGAACCAGTCGGGCGTGAACTCCTGTCCGTCCGTCAAGGCAACCTCGATATTTGCACCAGCTTCAACCTCGTTACGCTCGACCAGACGACTCGTCCGGCGGCGTCCCGATCGAAACGCTTGCCGGCCACAACAAGGGCCGCTCGATAGTCTGAACCAATCGCGACGGAAAGGGAATCGTCTTCGAGAACTTTTATGTCGCCGCCGAGGAAGTCGCCGAGCTCGTCGACATTCTCGAAGGCTCTGGCTTCGGAGATAAAGTTCACCAGCGCAGCCGCGCTTACGCTGCCAAACAGCTGCTCAGCCCGTTCGAGATCGACGCAGACATCGTATAGCGGCTGGTCCTCGAACGAAATGGTGATCAAAGCGCTCCGTCCTCGCGCACGCGGTCGCCGGCGCCGATCGCCGGAAAGACCGCAGATCGGATCGCATCCTGTACGTTCATTGCGGCAGGGGCGATCCATGCGGCTTGGACTGCTGCTTCGAGCGAATTAGATCGATCCGCTCCCAATTCCGTTTCAGCTCACGATCGCCGGCGTCTTCCATGTTTATCTCCGAGGCGCTGCAAAGGCTCGCGAGCGTCACCATCACGCCGCCTACCTCCTGCGACGGCTCTCCCGTCGGCCGTCCGAATACATAATCTACAAGGGCCAGAGCGTCCTCTCGCGTGGCCCCGTTCGCCTGGGCGAGCTCCAACGCCTCTTCCAGGAACCGGTGGGTGCGCTCCCCTCGATCGGACCGCACGTGAGGTGGGAAGCAGGCCTCGAGCCATTGTTCTACACGGCGCTGGTAGGAAGAAAGTTCTGCCGCCACGTCGACGCCATGCTCCTCAAGGTCAGACATGCTTTGGTACGCAGCTAGCGCCACGAAAGGAAGGGAAAGTCGAACACCAGACGAGTCGCGTGCCTAGCCCGAACGAGATCGCCGCGTCCGTGCCACGTTGTGGATAAGCTTAAAGCAGGTAATTGCAGTTCGCTTGATACACGGCAGCTTTGACGAGATATTGTCAAAGATCGCTTGCCTGCTCCGAAACTAATGCCGACGGGAGCAGACGAAATCGTGTTTGCGATCATCTTTCGGTCGCTCAAGCGCCAGCGGCATCCAGTCGGCGCTCTAGAGCGGTTGTGAGGTGAGTTGAGTCGGAAGGGGGATTCCCTTGTGGGGGATTTTCTGATTCAAGATGATTGCTGGGGAGGAGGCCAGCAGTCATGCCGAGAGCCTGTTCGAACGATTTGCGCGAGCGCGTGGTGAAGGCGGTGGAGGCTGGGGTGTCAGCCCGGTCTGCGGCGCTGCGATTTGGGGTGGCGCCGTCGAGCGCGATCAAGTGGATGGCGCGATATCGGGAGGGAGGCGATGTTTCGCCGACCTCGCAGCGCGGCCGGGTGCGCTCGCCGCTGCATGCGCATCGCCAGTGGCTGCTGGACCAGGTGGTGGCGACACCGGGGCTGACGCTGGCGGAACTGCGCGATCGGCTGCTGGCCGAGCACGGGCTGTCGGCGGGGGTCGCGGCGATCTGGGCCTTCTTCAAGCGCGAAGGGATCAGCTTCAAAAAAAACGCTGCTGCCCTCCGAGCAGGCGAGGCGCGACGTCGCGAGGCGGCGGGCGAGCTGGCGGCGCTACCAGGGCCGGATCGCGGCTGAACGGCTGGTCTTCATCGACGAGACCTGGGTCAAGACCAACATGGTGCGCACGCACGGCTGGGGCCGCAAGGGCGAGCGCGTGCGCGGCAATGCGCCGTTCGGGCACTGGCGCACCATGACCTTCCTCGCCGCGCTCAGGTGCGACCGGATCGATGCGCCCTACGTCCTCGATGGGCCGATCAACGGCGTCACCTTCACCGCATGGGTCGAGCAATGCCTCGTCCCCACCCTTAAGAAGGGCGATGTCGTCGTCATGGACAACCTCGGCAGCCACAAGGGCAAGGCCGTGCGCCGCGCCATCCGCCAGGCCGGCGCTCACCTCCTGTTCCTGCCCCCCTACAGTCCCGACCTCAACCCGATCGAGCAGGTCTTCGCCAAGCTCAAGACCCTGCTGCGCAAAGCCGCCGAACGCTCCGTCGATGCCGTCTGGAAACGCATCGGCAACCTCCTCGACCACTTCCCCCCAGCCGAATGCGCCAACTATCTCCGTAACTCTGGCTATGCCGCTACCTAACCTGAAAACGCTCTAGATCGGCGATCGCAGGTTCAAGAAACTCGAGTACCTCGTCAGCATTGGCCAAGGTAACCGGCAGCTCACACCTAAGCTTCATCGCATCGAACCCGTCCAAAGCGATCGGATAGCCTTTGCGGAAGGCGACGCTGAGGACTCGCTCGGCCGCCTCGGCAACAAAGGTGCCCGTATAAGTGAGGGTCGGATCGCCCACATCGCCGCGAAGGCCTTTTGCTATGCGCTCCGCTTTCGGCATCTCCCAATATCGTTCGCGAGCGGTGCAGGAACGGTCGAACAGTTCCCGCAACCTGAACGATGTCATTGCTGCCTTAGAGTTGTCGCTGAGTTCGGCCAGCGAAGTGACCTGCACGTTGGTGAACTGGGCGGCTTCATAGGCGCCGGATTGAAAACCGGTCTCGCATAGGATGACACCGCGATCGGCGCCGAGGTCGGCGACTATCTCCCGAAGCGCGAGGACGTGAAGCTTGGAGATAGGGTCTTTCCAATGCTTGCACTCGACAACCCACCGGACACTGAAGCCAGCGAGATCGATCTCGACCAAAACATCGACGGCGTGCTTAGTCCTTACGCCTTGGACGGTCGCATCGGTGGATGCCCGCATGCCGAGACTGCGGAAGAACTCCGCTGCTTCCTCCTGATAGGCTCTCCAGGTCGCTGCCAAAGATATTGTCCCTAAGTCGTCGTGATCCCTGCGACGGCCGTTTCCGCATGCGACGATAGTGCGCGCGATATAGCGCGTCACCTCGGTTGTAGCCGACAACAGTTCTACGGTGAGTGGATGGACCCGCGCTTCCGGCACCGCGAGCTCCCCTAGCCGAATGTCCGCGTTGCCTTCAGCGCTCGCGAAACCTGCCCGTCCGCTGGCGGCCCAGAATCGGCCATTCGAGATGCGCGGACTGCCATGGCAGGAACTGGGCCGTGTGCGGCCTGGCAGGTTTTAGGCGGTGATACGCGAATAGCCGCCTTTACCGATGCGAGGTGGTCTGGCGGCGCTCGGATATATGTTCCCCTCGCTGCTGAATGGCGTAACACGAGGGTATGGTGACCGACCAAGCGATAGCGCATGCTCGTGCGATCCGCCCCGACGACCATGCACGCCCGCCGCTCGCTCATCCCCAACGTCGTCTGGAGATGCGCGACCGCCTCCCGCTTCGCGGCGGGCGTCACCATTTCTTGACAGCATACCCTTCAGACTTGCGTTGTCGAGCATCGTCTCCGCCAGCAACCGCTTGAGCCTGCCCTTCTCCTCCTCGAGCGACCGCAGCCGCTTCGCATCGGACACTCAGACCGCCGAACTTGGCCTTTCACGCATAATAGGTCGCGCTCGACAGACCGTGTCGCCGACACAACTCCGTCACCACCGCGCCTGCCTCGGCCTCCTTCAGGATGCCGATGATCTGCTCTTCCGTAAACTGATTCCGCTTCATCTGTCCGTCCCTTCGAGGGGCCGGTCTCTAGTTCCAACTGGATGAAGAAACGGGGGTCACGTCACCTGCGGCACACCTATGGCTCACGATTGGCGATGGCTGGTGTTCCGATGGCGGTCATAGCTGAAACACTTGGCCATGCTGATGAGTGCATTACGCGCAAGCACTATGCGCACCTTTGTCCCTCATACATCAGGGATGCGGTCAGGGCAGGCCTCGGTGATCTCGGGATCGTTCCTAGGCGCGATGCGCTCAGATTAGTTGGATAAATCGAACCGGCATGGCTTGATTTAAATGTGTCGCTTGCCATCGCCACTTGGTCCGGTTTTTTCCGCCGAGGAGAGCGGCAGTAGCCGCAGGTTATCGACGACGATCTATAGACAATCATTGCCGCGGAGGCAGCGACGCGCCTGCATAAGGATCAACCGGAAGCGATGCCGTGGGCGGAATAAAAACTGGAGCGGTTTCAGGAATCCCGGAATCTGGCGTGGAGCCTGCGGTTCCGAAGAGTTCGGCCTTTAAGCCCGCGGCTATGGCCGGTGCGCCGAACAATACAAAGCAACCAGCCACGGCCGTCACGCCATGACGTACGTTGACCCGTCCAGCGAGCATCATCAGGCCAACCCAAGCGATCGCGAGAGTTGCGATCGTTAGTGCAATCGTTCCGAGCAACGTACTTTCCAGCCAAGACACTGCAGCCAGGAGGGGGCTGTGCCCGATTGGTTCGCTCAAAGATGCCGAAATGGACATATCGTCAAGTTCACCCATGAATATCTAAAGTTGATTTTAAGTAAAACTACGCTTCTTTAGCCGATTGTACGTTTAATGTTGCACTTAAAAAATTGATCTGTGGATTATTTTTTGCGCCATGTTGACCGGCGGCGCTTTAGGGATGAACATCAATGCGAGATTGCGCGTGTGGGTGACCGTCGAAGAAGGATTCCATCGGTCACAGGCTGATGCCAATCTGTCTTTTTGATGCACCATAAAAAGGTTGCAATGTTGGATTCTCGATGTTCCCTAAGTGTTCCTGAAAAGTGACTCCATCATAATCCGAGGGCCGAATTATGCGTAAGATTGCGTGGCTGATGATCCTGGCGTTCGGGACTGGAGGGTTGGCGATGGCAGCGAATTCTCCTGAGTTGGGTAACGAGACAATCAACTACACCTACGACGCGCGGGGCAGGCTAACCAATGCCAGTCATGCCGGCACCGTGAACAACAACGTAAATTCGACGTATGTCTACGACAAAGCCGATAATCGCACGCTCGTGAACGTGACTGGCGTTCCGTAATCTCGGTCTCGAGCGCTGCGTCGGGCGGATTTGCGTCCGCGCGAAAGTTTCAGGTGCCCGCTCCGGGTGTGGGGCGTCCGGACACCCCGACAATCCGCTTTCCTTGGTAAAAGCGAAAACGGTCGCGTGGTCGTCCGTTCACAGTCGGTCACAATCAATATTCGTTGGGGGAATAAGAGTCATGTCAAAAGTCGCACTCCGCACGATCGGTATGCGCGGCTTCCGCGGTTTGTTGCTGGCATCGGCAATGACGGTCGCCGGCAATGCTTACGCACAAGGCCAACCATACGCTCCCCCAGCAGCGCCAAGCGTGAACGGCATCGACGACGTAAACGGGGTCAATCTTCTTTCCGGTTCGATCGATGTCCCGACTGCCTCGGTGGCAATCGGCCCCGACGACGGAACTGGCCTAGTGTATGCGGCATCCTACGAAGGGAGCTCGCTACGGGACAGTGTCGAGGGGGCGATCTACAGCCCTGACGGCGTCAAATACACGGTGTCAGTGGGGGGCGAGTCAGTCGTCTTCACCAAGACCGGTTCGACATTTGTCGAGGTCGCCGGAAACGGAAATACACTCACCTATGACGGGTCCAATTTCTACACCTTCACCAGGAATGATGGCACGGTCTATCGCTTTTCGTATGCGCTGCACGTCGCACCTAATGGTGCCGGTCCCGACGGATATGATCTTGGGGCGCTGACCGACATTACCGCTCCGACTGGAGAAAAGAGGACCTACACCTATCGCCGTGAGATCAAGCCCATCCTTAATGGGCGGGAGCAAATCGGCACTGCCGCATTCCGGCGGGTGCAATCAGTGGTCAGCAATACGGGCTGGGAAATCAAACCGGAATATAGCGCCAACACCCTGGATGCCAATTTGGGCAACTGGCAGGCTTGGTCCTACGAGAGCAACGTGAAGGCTTTCGACAACAACGTCGTCGGCTGCGCCGCGAATGCGGATACCTGCACGATTCCTGCGGGTCAGCAATGGCCACAACTCGCAGCCCAATCGCTTGTGACGCCCGGGCCGAACGGGATCACCGCATCTCGGCGACCTTCCACGCCGTTCGGCACCAACAATCTCACCGCGACCTATACCGGTGGGAGGGTGACAAGTGTTACGAACAACGGCGTCTCCACAAGCTACAGCTATGCGGATGCTTCGGGTATCCGGACCACCACGCGGACGACTACCGGCGGTTCGGAAGTCTACAAGTTCGAGATATCGACCGGCCTGTTGAAAGAGACGACGAATTCGCTGGGCGGCGTAACCCTGTATCAACATGACACCTACCAACGCATCACCAAGGTTACGTTCCCGGAGGGAAATTCCACTGAGTACACCTACGACTCCCGTGGGAACGTCACCCAAGTCAAATCTGTCGCCAAACCGGGATCGACCGATCTCCCGATCATCACCTCGGCTTCTTATCCAGCGAGCTGTCTCGGCAATGTCGCCTGCAACAAGCCCTCCTGGACTCGTGATGCGCTTGGAAACCAGACGGATTACACTTACGATTCAACCCATGGCGGGGTCCTGACGGTTACGCTCCCAGCCAATGGCGCCGGGGTCCGGCCGCAGACGCGCTTTGGATACACCTCCTTTGCGGCCAACAGCGGCTCCATTATAAAGCTGACGTCCATCTCGACGTGCAGGACGCTCGCGATTTGCGCGGGCACCTCCGATGAGATGCGAACCACCATCACTTACGGCACGGTTGCCACTAACAATCTTCAGGTCCAGTCGGTGACGACTGGCTCGGGCGACGGCGTTTTGACCTCGACGGTGGCAAAGACCTACACGACGGCGGGGGACGTTGCGGCCATTGACGGGCCGCTTGCAGGGACGGGTGATACTACCCGTTACTTTTACGACAGTGCGACGCGACAGACCCTTGGCACGATCGGGCCCGATCCTGACGACGTGGGGCCGCTCAAGCGCCGTGCGACCAGGTTGACCTACAATGCCGACGGGGTTGTGACGACCACCGAAGCAGGAACTGCCAATGGTCAGGCGGACAGCGACTGGACGACCCTAATCCCTCTGCAGACGATCACTACGACTTACGATGTCAATGGGCAGATCACTCGAAACAGGCTGACCGCTGGCAGTACGATCTACGGCCAGATCGATTATAGTTACGACGCGCTAGGGCGCATCGAGTGCACCGCGCAGCGCATGGACTCGACTCAGCTCGGTCTTTCGAACGCATGTGTCCCGCAGGCAAATGGCCCGGACGGTCCAGATCGTGTGACAAAATACTGGTATGATAGCGCGGGTCGGGTCACCAAAACCCAGGTCGCGGTGGGGACAAGCGCAGTCGCTGACGAGACGGTGATCAGTTACACCGTCAACGGAAAACAGGCATCGATACGCGACGGCAACGATAACAGGACAGAGTATACCTACGACGGCCATGATCGGCTGATTAGAACGAGCTATCCCGTCACAGGCATTGGGTTGAACTCCAGTTCGTCGACTGACTATGAGCAGATCACCTACGACGCGGCGGGACACGTCCTGAGCCGTCGCCTCCGAGACGGAACGACGCTAGGCTACGCCTACGATGGGCTTGGTCGGCTAACGCTCAAGGACCTGCCCGTCGGTGAGACCGACACGACTTTCACCTACGATCTGCTCGGTAGGCCGGTCGCCATTCAGTCGGGAACGATGCTCCACAGCTTCACCTACGATGGATTGGGCCGGCTCACTCAGGATCAGCAGCCCTACGGTACGATGAATTATTCCTACGACCTCGCCGGGCGCCGGACCCGCATGGCGTGGCAGGACGGCTTTTACGTCGATTATGATTACTTGCTCACAGGCGAGGTTTCGGCTGTCCGCGAGAACGGTGCGGTCAGCGGACCAGGGCTGCTGGCGAGCTATTCCTATGATGACCTGGGCAGAACGACCGGGATAACCCGCGGGAACGGAGCCACGACGAGTTTCGCGTTCGATCCCGGCTCCAGAATGCTAAGCCTCGATCAGAACCTGGCAGGGACCAGCGCCGATTTGTCGCTTGGTTTTAACTACAACCTCGCGGGTCAAATCTTGAGCACGACGCGGTCGAATGATGGTTATGCGTGGACCGGCCATGTGAACGTCAATCGGCCCTATGTGATCAACGGGTTGAATCAGGCGATGCAATCGGGCGTCGTCACGCTCGGGTACGATGGTCGTGGCAATCTGACGAACTCGGGGGCCTCCACTTTCGGATACACGTCCGAAAACCTGTTAGTGACCGCCAGTGGTGGATCATCTCAGGCGTATGATGCGATGGGCAGGCTGGTCGATGCGAGCGCAGGTTCGACGACGACGCGGTTCATATACAATGGTGACCAGATTTCAGCGGAGGTGTCTACCGCAGGCACGGTAACGCAGCGATACGTGGCGGGTGTTGGCGATGATGCCCCGATCGTCTGGTACGTTGGATCAGGCAATTCTGACCGTCGCTGGCTTCATGCGGATGAGCGTGGAAGCATCGTCGCCGTCACCGACGGTAGCGGCGTCGCCATCGCGAAGAATGCCTATGACGAGTACGGCATTCCGGCCGCCGGGAATGTCGGGCGGTTCCAATATACTGGGCAAGCCTGGTTGCCGACCCTCGGCATGTATTACTACAAGGCACGGATCTATTCCCCGACGCTTGGGAGGTTCATGCAGGCGGATCCAATTGGATACGAAGGCGGCTTGAACTTGTACAATTATGTTGGCGGTGATCCTGTCAACAAAACCGATCCGACCGGGAACGCTTGCCTCTACCACTGGCGGTCAAGATATTCCGGAGATACAGGTGCGCTGATTTCCCGCGTACTGGTCAACAGTTGGTGCGTAGGCGGGGATTCGCCCAACGTTGATCTGATGTTGGCGGGAGTCGGCAGGGGTGGCCCGCCGGGTAGGCAAACGGTTAATCCGAAACTCCCTAAGCCGCAAAAGGTGCAGCCGAAAGCAATGGAGCCGAAACGTCCCTCGTTGACTTGCGGGAATATCGTTGACCTTGTCGCGGGCACCATTCTCATCACGGGAGCAAAAACCGGACTTGGCGCGATACCAGAGGGAGTAGAAGCGGCAGAGTTCTTGAGAGTTATTGGTATTGTTTCTAGGTTTAAGGTTGCTTTGGTGAGCACTGGTGTGGCGGCGGTGGGCCTGGTGGGAGGTAGTATAGCTTATTACTACCTCAGGCCTCAGATTATAAATGCAATATGTGGAAAATAGGATTTAGACGTATTATGGATCAATATCCGAAACATGACATTTATCACCATATTAGGCTAGTAAGAACTAGCTTTTTCGTTATGGCGGTTTTGTTGATGTTATCACTATTTATTCAGTTTATTACGGAGAGCGATTTTAGAGGTATTCCCTTTCTATTGTTTGGCATTGGAGTTTTCATATCATTTTCAACGCTAATGATACGGCTTATCATAAAGTGGGCCTTGGAGGCGAAAGCAAGATAAAGGGACCGCCTCCCTTTGTAAGCTGGCCTGTTGCCGCCCTGCCTCACGGACCCCTGGGCATCTGATCTCGACCCTTGTTGGCGAGGCGGTGTCTCGCTGAACTGGGGATGGCGCGAGTGAGCCAGTGTGTCGCAGGTTCTGGGTTCATGTGGGGCGCATCGGAGATCCGGTGCGTCCCACTTTTGTTGTCAATACTCCAACAATCTGCGTGACTTAGCGGCAGGCTGTGGCACTGTTCCTCGTGTAAAAAGCGAGGGATAACAGATGCTTATCGGCTATGCGCGGACATCGACCGTGGAACAGGTGGCGGGCCTGGAGGCGCAGCAGGCGTCGCTCGCTGCAACGGGGTGCAACAAGGTCTTCTCGGAACAGGCGTCGTCGGTCGCACAGCGCAGCCAGCTCGATGCCGCCCTGGACTTCGTGCGCGAGGGCGACACGCTGTGGGCGTCGCTACCCTCTGAAGATCGTTTCAAGTGCTTTCGACGCACGCATTCGGGCCGCAGCGCGAAGCGGCCTGCTTGAGTGTAAGCGGGCAAGGTCGAAGACGGGGCCGCAGACGTCGGTGAGCACGCTCTGATGCGCGGGAAGGCACCAGCTATGCCGCTCAGGGGCTCGCCTTATCCGGCATCGCCGCCGAGAATCTGGAGAGCGGATCGGGGGATCGCGTCACGCACGGTCGCGTCGATCGAGCATAATGGGGACAGGGCCGCGACCTGCTCACCCAGCCATGTGCTGGTGATTGACGAGGCCGAATGATCGGTTCGCGCCAGATGGAGCGCGTTCAACGCTAAAACCTTGCGAACCAGTACAGCCCGCTCGAGGTTATTCTATGGCGTGTTTACGCGAAGCGCAGCAGTGCAGCCGATGCGTAAACACATTCGCATCGAAGGGCGTGACTTCCACTTGGCGACGAATGTCAGCTTTCGGAAACGCGCGCACTAACGTCGAATGACCGAGATGGGGCGCTTAGCGGTCGCAAGCTGCGCCATGTCGGGCCAGAAAATCGCACAAACAGTGGTAGGAAAAGTGGTGGCCGGTGGTGTGATGCCCGTTACTTTCTAAACCAACTCAATGCGTTATGCGGAAATCTCAACTCCCTCCCGCTCGTTCGCAGCCTTCTGAAATGCTGGAGTGTCATCAACGCATGGTCTCTCTCCGCCTTAGCAGCTTTTGACCTTCATTCACGGCGTCCATCACGCCGCCGCCGAGCTTCAAATCGAGCATCAACATCAAGTCGGTGAGGTCCGCATACTGAACGAACATACCCAGATTCCGGTGCGCCTCGACCTGCTTGGCGACTTGGTGGCGATCGATCGCCCACCCCTCCGAGAAAGAACTGCTGGAATTGGCGGCGCGAGACGTCGGCGTTAGGCGGACAAACTCAAAGCCCTTGATGAGAGCTAGCCGCCTGTTCATTGCATGACTGAGCACCGAACTACCAAGATCGACATCTGGGAACGCGCGCCGATAGGCGGGCCGGTAGCGTCGGTAGCTCCTGTGCACCCACACCTGCAGCGATTGGCTGAGAATCGAAACGGCGGGATTATCCCACAGCAGCAGGTCCGGATCGATCGGCTGAGGCGGATGCGCCTCGACAAGAAATGCCTTGCGGTGCCCATTGCCAGAAAGAAGGCGAACGATATTCCCAACATAGGTTTCGATCGCGGCTTCATCGACGGCGGCTATAGGCACGCGTATGCATTCAGGGATGCCGCAGCGACGAACTCGCTCGCTGGCGACGAGGTCGAGCATCACGTTACATATCGTCTGACGACGGTGTCCCGCAATGGGGCAGCCGCTTATGCGGCGCACACAGGCGATAATCCTGGCGACTCGCCTTCCGGACTTACGCTAACGACCAATGCGGTTCGGCGAACTCGTCGCAATAGTGACCGGAGACGAACGGTGAGCCCTTTGCCCGCAGCGGCATCACCGGCAGTTGCACTGCATCGAAGCGCACGAGCCGGTCGGCGAACAGGCGAAGCTCGAGCGGATCGACGACATCTTCGGCGTCGTGGAGCACTACCGCCGTCACATCGCCGTCCACCGCCTCGTCGCGCAGCAGCGCGCGCCACAAGGTGTTGAGGCAGTGGGCCTTGGTCGTCCCGCCGGGCTTGTTGCCGATGACGAGGCGAACCCGGTTATCCTCCTCGGCCACCTGCGCCACCGCCGTGACGGTCGCGGGGTCGTTGGGATAGGTGCCGACATAAATGCGGTAATCGGGATGGTCGAAGCGGGCGAGTGCGCTGCGGAGCATCCTGCCGATGACACTCTCTTCGTGCCAGGCGGGCACGAACACCGCGATCCGCCCTGGCGGCGGCGTTGCGGGCAGCGCCGCGCGCGCGTCCGGCCCGTGCAGCCATGTCCGCCCCCAGGCACGCGCGCCGCGCGCGGCGAACACCAGATCGACCATCAGATCATCGAGCCCGCCGACGAGAAACCAGACGCCCGCGAACAGCGTCGCCTCGCGCATCAGCGCGTCCAGCACCGCGATCAGGCCGGCTCCCCCCACCGTATTCCCTCCGATTCGGAGCGAGACTTATCCGATTCGCTTTGGAAACGATCAACCCGTCCCCCGGATCTGGTTAATTCCACGCTGGACTCACCCCCGCGCCGGGCTATCGTTCGCGCGCCTTTAGGGGGATGCTAAATGAAGCTCGTAGTCCGCGCTGCCATTCTGGCCCTGGCTCTGTCGCCCATTGGAGCGATCGCGGCCTTTGGGGACAGCAGCCCGCAGGTCGAAATGGCCACCCCCGGGATCGGCGACGGCGCGATCGAGCGCTTCACGGTGCGCTTTACCGAAGCGATGGTGCCCTTGGGCGATCCCCGCGCGGAATCGCCCTTCAAGGTCGAATGTCCGGTCGCGGGCGAAGGGCGCTGGGTCGATCAGACCACCTGGGTCTATGATTTCACCGGTCCGCTGCCCGGCGGCGTGACCTGCAAGTTCAGCTTCCGCGACAAGCTCCGCAGCCTCGCCGGCTACACCGTCACCGGGCAGAGCGAGTTCACCGTCGATTCGGGCGGGCCGATCGCGCGCGCGGTGCTGCCCAGCCAATATGGCAGCGAGATCGAGGAGGATCAGGTGTTCCTCGTCGCCGCGAACATGGGCGTCGATCGCGCCTCGGTCGCGGCCAACGCCTATTGCTCGGTCGACGGATTGGGCGAGAAGATCCCGGTCGATGTGCTCGGCGCCGACGTGGCGGGCAAGCTGGTGGCGGATCTCGGCACCGATCGCTGGGACGTGCGCAATTTCCTCGAGTCCGCTGGGCTTCCCCAGACGCTTCCCGCCGATGCCGGGGACCGCGCCAAGGCGACCGAGAGCCTGGTCGCGCTGAAATGCCACCGGCCGCTGCCCCCGGGCCGCGACATGGCGCTGATGTGGGGCAAGGGAATCAAGAGCCCGACCGGTCGCCTCGCCGGCGCCGACCAGCGCTTCGACTTCACCGTGCGCAAGCCCTTCACCGCGCGCTTCGAATGCTCGCGGGTCAATCCGCAGGCCGGGTGCAGCCCAGTCGAGGATGCCTGGGTCCGCTTCAGCGCGCCGATCCCGCGCGCGCAGGCCGAGGCGGTGCGCATCAAGCTCGCCGACGGCACCGAACGCGCGCCGGTCCTCAGCAAGGAGGACGCGGGCAAGGCCATGCTCTCGGACCTCAAGTTCAAGGCACCGCTGCCGACCGCGCAGACCGCCAAGCTGGTCTTCCCCGCCGATGTGAAGGACGAAAGCGGCCGCATGCTCTCCAACGGCGAGCGCTTCCCGCTCGACGTGAAGTTCGACGAAGCGCCGCCTTTGGTGAAGTTCGCCGCGCCCTTCGGCATCCTCGAATGGAAGGAAGGCGGCGTGCTGCCGCTGACCGTGCGCAACGTCGAAAGGCAGTTGGCGGCACAGCAGCTCGCGCTGTCGGGGCAATCGCTCAAGGTCGATAGCGACGCCGATGTCGCGCGCTGGCTGCGCCGGATCGACGATGCCGGCGACACCAAGTTCGACGACGTGAAGCGCGGCAAGGAAACGCTGCGAATCAACCAGACCGGGACCAAGCCGATCCTGGCGGGCACGACGGGCGCATCGACCTTCAACCTTGGCCTGCCGAGCGCCGGCAAGGAATTCGAAGTGATGGGCATCCCGCTCAAAAAGCCGGGATTCTATGTCGTCGAACTGGCCAGCCCGCGGCTGGGCGAGGCGCTGCTCGGGCGCAAGGCGACGCGCTATGTCTCGGCGGGCGCGCTCGTCACCAACATGGCGGTGCATTTCAAATGGGGCCGCGAAGGCTCGCTGGTCTGGGTGACTTCGCTCGACAGCGGCGCCGGCGTGGGCAGCGCGGATGTCCGCGTGAGCGACAGCTGCACCGGACAATTGCTGGCGCAGGGCAAGACCGACGCCTCGGGTCGCCTCGGGGTCCCCGCCGGGCTGCCCGAGCCCGAAAGCTATGGCAGCTGCAACGAGGACAGCAGCCAGCATCCGCTGATGATCTCGGCGCGTTCGGGCGAGGATTTCAGCTTCAACCTGACCGCCTGGGGCGAAGGCATCAGCCCTGGCGACTTCGAGCTCTCCTATGGCTGGAGCGCGGCGGAGGATGTGTTCCACACCGTGTTCGACCGCGCGCTCGTCCGCCAGGGCGAGGCGATCCACATGAAGCATATCGTGCGCAAGCCGATCGCTTCGGGCTTCGCCGCGGGCAAGGCCTTTACCGGCACGCTGCGCCTCAGCCACCGCGGGTCGGACACGCAGTTCGATTTACCGCTGAGCATCGACGCCAACGGCTCGGGCGAGACCGACTGGACCGCCCCGCAGGGCGCGCCGATGGGCGATTACGAGATCCAAATTCTCTACAAGGACAAGGACGGCGAAGAGAAGACGATCTGGACCGGCCAGACCTTCAAGGTCGATGAATATCGCCTCCCCACGATGAAGGCGAGCGTCAGCGGCCCCAAGGATCCCGCGGTCCGGCCCGCCAATATCGCGCTCGACTTGTTCGTCGGCTATCTCTCGGGCGGCGGCGCATCGAACCTGCCGGTCGAGATCCGTATCGGCTATTTCAACGGCAGCCGCACCCCGGCGGGCTATGAGAGCTACACCTTTGGCGGGCGGATGCTGGTCGAAGGGGTCAAGCCGCTCAACGGCGACGGCGATGACTCGGACGATAGCGAGACGCGGCTGCCGCCGACCCAGACGCTACCGGTTACGCTGGACGGCGAAGGTTCGGCGCGCGCGAGCATCGACGTGCCCGCGACGCTCCAGCTCGACAGCAACATGCTGATCGAAATGGATTATCAGGACGCCAATGGCGAAATGCTGACCGCGTCGAGCCGCATTCCGCTCTACGCCTCGGCGGTCCAGCTCGGCATGAAGACCGATGGCTGGCTGATGAAGCAGGACGATATGCGGCTGCGCTTCGTCACGGTCGATGTGACGGGCAAGCCGATCGCGGGGCAATAGATCTCGGTCGAGCTGTACAGCCGCGAGATCCTGACCGCGCGGCGCAAGCTGATCGGCGGCTTCTACGCCTATGACAATCAGGTGAAGGTGACCAAGCTGGGCGCGAGCTGTTCGGCGACCACCGACAGCCTCGGCCTCGCCCAGTGCCAGATCGATCCGGGTGTCTCCGGCGAAGTCTATGCCGTGGCGACCACCAAGGACGCCAACGGCAATGTCGCGCGCTCGGTGCGCTCGGTATGGCTGGCGGGCGAGGATGAATGGTGGTTCGGCGGCGACAATGGCGACCGCATGGACGTCATCCCCGAAAAGCAGGAATATAAGGCCGGCGAGACCGCGCGCTTCCAGGTGCGCATGCCCTTCCGCGATGCGACCGCGCTGGTCACCGTCGAGCGCGAGGGCGTGCTCTCCAGCTTCGTCGTCGGGCTGACCGGCACCGATCCGGTGATCGAAGTGCCGATGCCGGGCGACTATGCGCCCGACGTCTATGTTTCGGTGATGGCGGTGCGCGGCCGGGTCGATGGCTGGTCGCTCTGGTCGTCGAGCACCGCGCGCGACTGGGGCCTGCCTTTCTTCTCGAAGGATGGTGCCAAGCCGACCGCGACGATCGATCTCGCCAAGCCCGCCTACCGCGTCGGCATCGCCAAGGTGAAGGTCGGCTGGGATTCGCACCGGCTCGGCGTCACGGTGAAGGCCGACAAGGAGAAATACGCCGCGCGCGACACCGCGACTGTGGACGTGACGATCAAGGGTCCCGACGGCAAGCCCGCGGGCAGCGCCGATGTCGCCTTCGCGGCGGTCGATGATGCGCTGCTCCAGCTTGCGCCCAACGAGAGCTGGGACGTGCTCACCGCGATGATGGGCGAGCGCCCGCTGTCGGTGCTCACCTCGACCGCGCAGATGCAGGTCGTCGGCAAGCGGCACTACGGCAAGAAGGCAGTCGAAGCCGGCGGTGGCGGCGGCGGTGATCTCTCCGGGCTCAACCGCGAGAATTTCCAGCCGGTATTGCTGTGGCAGGGCAAAGTGGCGCTCGACGCCAATGGCCATGCTCAGGTCAAGGTGCCGCTGAGCGACGCGCTGACCAGCTTCCGCCTCGTTGCGATCGCGACCAACGGATCGCAGCAATTCGGCACGGGCGAGACCAGCGTGCGCACCGCACAGGACCTCAGTCTCTTCTCCGGCCTGCCTCCGCTGGTCCGCACCGGCGACACGTTCGGCGCGACCTTCACGCTGCGCAACGGATCGGACAAGCCGATGCGGGTCACTGCTTCGGTCAAGCTCAAGCCCGAGATCGCGACGGGCAAATCGATGACTGTGGATGTGCCCGCGGGCGGCGCGGTGCCCGTGGTGTGGAACCTCAAGGCGCCCGCCAATGAGGGCAATCTCAGCTGGACCGTCACCGCCAAGTCAGCCGACGGCAAGGCGACCGACCAGGTCACGGTGACTCAGGACGTTGTCCCGGCGGTGCCGGTCGAGACCTGGGCCGCGCAGATCGCGCGGGTGGGCGACAGCACTGCCTTCACCGTCGCACCGCCCACTGGCTTCATCCCGGGGCGCGGCAGCGTCGACGTGACGCTGATCGATACGCTGGCGCCGCCGCTCCAGGGCGTGCGCGATTACATGACGGCCTATCCGTATAACTGCCTCGAACAGCGCATTTCGCGCGCGATCGCCACCGGCGATACCGGCGCATGGACGCTGATCGCGGCCGAACTCCCCGCCTATCTCGATGACAAAGGCCTCGCGCGCTATTTCGCCTCGAGCAATCTGCAGGGATCGGAGGCGCTGACCGCGTACATCCTGTCGGTCACCGCCGAGGCGGGGCTGCCGATCCCAGAGGCTGCGCGCGTCAAGATGATCGAAGCGATGCGCGCGGTGATCGACGGGCGCCTTCGCCACGAGGATCATGGCGATCTCCGCTTCCAGAAGGTCGCGGCGTTCGCGGCGCTGGCGCGGCAAGGCGCGGCCAAGGCCGAGATGGTCGGCCAGATCGGCGCGACTCCCGCCGACATGCCGACCGCGGTGCTCGCCGATTACATCGTCGGGCTCCAGAAAGTGGAGGGGCTCGCCAATGGCAACGCGCTGCGCACCGATGCCGAGAAGGTGCTGCGCACCCGCCTCGTCTATGAAGGCACCCGGATCGATCTGTCCGACAAGGCCGACGGCGCCGAGCTGTGGTGGCTGATGTCGTCGAACGACGAAGCCGCGATCAAGGCCCTGATCGCCACGCTGGGCCGTCCCGGCTGGCAGAATGACTCGGGCAAGATGATGATCGGCCTCGGCATGCGCCAGGTGCGCGGACATTGGGATACGACCACCGCCAACGCCTGGGGCGCAATCGCCGCGCGCAAGTTCATGGCGGTCTATCCCGCCGAGGCGATAGCCGGAGTCACCACCGCAAGCCTCGCCGGCACTTCGGTCACGCGCAGCTGGCCGCTGCTCGAGCCGCAGCGGATGTTCAGCTTCCAGTTGCCGTCATCGTCGATGCCGCTGACGATGGGCCAGTCGGGCGGGGCCGGGCCCTGGGCGCTGGTTTCGGTGAAGGCGGCGGTGCCGCTCACCCGGCCGCTCAACGCCGGCTACAAGATGACCAAGTCCACCGAAGTCATCCAGGCGTTCAAGCCGGGCGTGCTGACGCGCGGCGACGTGGTCAAGGTGACGATCACGGTCGAGGCCTCGGCGGAGCGCAACTGGGTGGTGATCAGCGATCCGGTGCCGGCGGGCGCGACCGTGGTGTCGAACCTCGGCGGCCAATCGCAGATGCTGGCCGACGCGGCGGGCGGCGGAGAGGGCGTCCAGCCCAGCTATGTCGAGCGCGGCCGCGACGCCTGGCGCGCCTATTTCGGATGGGTGCCGCGCGGCAGCTTCACCGTGTCGTACGTGATGCGGGTGAACTCGGCAGGGACGTTCAGCCTGCCGGCGACGCGAGTCGAGGCGATGTATTCGCCGGAAATCCGCTCGCAGGTTCCGAACCAGCCGGTGACGGTGGCGCAGCGGTGACGTGAGCGGGGACGAAGGCCAAACTTCCTCGTCACCCCGGCGAAAGCCGGGGACCAGCCTTATTGCACTTCGCAATCGCGCGATGGGTGTGGTGGAGAATGTAAGGAACTGGATCCCGGCTTTCGCCGGGATGACGGTTGAGAGAGCCCGGGCGCTGCGAACCGAATGGGAAGAAGGCGGCTGGCGGGGCGTGTTCACTCCGCCCCGCATCGTCCTGCTCGTTTCGCTCACGCTGATCGCCACCTACGTCACGCTCGACTGGAGGACGCTCCCCCCGCCCCTCCCGGACTATGCCACCGCAAAGGCACACTACACGCCGTCCGAAGCCTGGCTCTACGACCGCCACGGCAGACTGATCGACAGCGCGCGCGTCGATTTCGCCGTCCGCCGCCTCGCCTGGACGCCGCTCGACCAGATCTCCCCCGCCGCGCGCGAGGTGATCGCCGCCGCCGAGGACAAGCGCTTCGCCAGCCATGGCGGAGTCGATTGGCTCGCCGTCGGCGGCGCGATCCGCGACCGGATCGAGGGCAAGAGCGGGCGCGGCGCCTCGACGCTGTCGATGCAGGTCGCCGCCTTCCTCGCCCCCGATCTCGATCGCCCCGGATCGCGCGGCGCCTGGACCAAGCTGCGCCAGATGCGCGCGGGCCTCGCGCTCGAGGCGCGCTGGAGCAAGGACCAGATCCTCGAAGCCTATCTCAACCTTGCCGGGTTTCGCGGCGAGGCGCAGGGGATCGGCGCGGCGGCGCTCGGGCTGTTCGGCAAGACCCCCGCGGCGCTGACCCGCGACGATGCGCTGCTGCTCGCCGCCCTGCTCCCCGAACCCGGCGCGACCGCCGAACGCATCGCCCGGCGCGCCTGCGCGCTCGGGCATGAGCCGGATTGCACGCGCTTCACCGGCATGGCCGCCTCGATGCTCGGCCCCGCGCGCAGCCTCGCGCTCGATCCGGGCCTCGCGCCGCACCTCGCCAATATGTTGCTGACCGAGCCGGGGATGAAGGTCACCACCACGCTCGATGCGGGCGTCCAGCAGATCGCGATCGAGGCGTTGCGCCGCCAGCTCCAGGGCCTTGGCGGCACTCGCGCGCGCGATGGCGCGGTGGTGGTGGTCGACAATGCGACGGGCGACATCCTCGCCATGGTCGGGGGCATCGGCGGCGCGTCGACCGCGCCCGCGGTCAATGGCGCGACCGCCTATCGCCAGGCCGGATCGACGCTCAAGCCCTTCCTCTACGCCCAGGCGATCGAGAAGGGCTATCTCACCGCCGCATCGATCCTCGACGATTCGCCGGTCCAGCTCGACACTGCCTCCGGCCTCTATGTCCCGCAGAATTACGACAAGGGGTTCAAGGGCCCGGTTTCGGCGCGGGTTGCGCTGGCCGGGTCGCTCAACGTCCCCGCGGTGCGCACCTTGCTGCTGGTCGGCGTGGAGGCATTCAAGAATCGGCTGTTCGACACGGGCTATGAAGGGCTGACCCAGGACGGCGACTATTATGGCTTCAGCCTCGCGCTCGGTTCGGCCGAAGTGACCTTGGTCGAGCAGGCCGCCGCCTATCGCAGCCTCGCGCTGGGCGGGCGCTGGACACCGCTGCGGATCGTCAGGGGCGACGTGCTGGATCAGGCGCGGCGGACGACCACCCCACAAGCGGCATGGATCGTCGCGGACATTCTCGCCGATCCCAACGCCCGCGCCGCGACTTTCGGAATCGATTCGGCGCTGCGCCTGCCCTTCTGGGCCGCAGTGAAGACCGGCACGTCGAAAGCGATGCGCGACAATTGGTGCATCGGCTTCTCCGATCGTTTCACGGTGGCGGTATGGGTCGGCAATCTGGAGGGCGATCCGATGCGCGCGGTCTCGGGCACCAGCGGCGCGGCGCCGGTGTGGCGCGACGTGATGATGGCGCTCCATGTCGGCTTGCCCGGAAAGGCGCCGCCGCGCCCGGCGAATATCGACGAACGCCGCGTTGCCTTCGCCGCCGGGCTGGAGCAGCCGCGCCGCGAATATTTCCTCCAAGGCACGGGAATGAGCCAAGTCGCCACCGCTCCCGCCGAATCGCGCCGCCCGCGCATCACCAACCCGGTCGCGGGCAGCGTTTACGCGCTCGATCCCGATATCCCGCCCGAGCGGCAGCGCATGGCAGTGGCAGTGAATGGCGATGTGACGGGGCACCGGCTGCTGCTCGACAAGCGCGATCTGGGCAGCGCCGGCGCGCGGCCGCTGATCCTCGCGCCGCCGGGGCGGCATATGCTGAGGCTGGTCGATCTGAGCGGCCGGGTGGTCGACCAGGTCATGTTCACGGTGCGCTGAAGATTTTCATTTCCGAGTCGAACCAAATCGACTCTGCCGCGTTGCGCACTTCGGTCCCCTCCCTTTCGGGACTGGTGCCTGGGGCACCGGCCGCGCCGCCCCCCCCAACGTCGGCGCGGCCAGACCCCGGGGCGGGAAATTCCGCCTCGGGGCCCGGTTTAGCTGGCGACGAACTTACCAATAGAAGTTGTTGATCACCCGGATCACGGTGCCGCGGCGCGTGTCCACCAACAGCAGATCGTCATAGTGACGCACCCAGGCGCGGCCCCAGCCGGCGGCCGGCAAATGATATCGCCACGGATCGTTGATGATGTAGCGCGGGCCAAAAAAGCTCACGCCGATGCGGACGCCGGGACGGAAGGCCTGGTAGCGGAACGGCGCGCGCCAATTGCCACGGGCATAGACGCCGCGGTTACGGCCGCGATTGTCGCGCCAGTCATTGTCGCCCCAACGATGGTTGCGCTCATCGAAGCCGCGATTGGGGCCACGATTGTCGTGGCGGCCACGATCGCCGCGGTTGTCGCCGCGATGATCACGATTGTCTCCGCGGTGATCCCCGCGATGCTGCGCCTGGGCGGCGACCGGCGCGGCCATCGGAACGATGATGGCGGCGGCAATCGCGGCGGCGATAAGTTTCTTCATGACTGTCTCCTCTAAAGCAGTACCTGCGGCGCTGGCCCTTCCCGGGGCTTCGCGCCTGCAGCCATGCTTCTAGAGGAGTCGCGCTGAACCGATTGCGAACGCATCCGTCAGCCAATAGACAGAATGGTTACCCGGCCGGCGGCAACTGGCCTTGCTTACTGCCCCTGTCCACCCTGCGCGCCGGCGCCCGCGCCGACCTGGCCGATATTGCCGAACAGATCGTCGAAGAAGCTGCGCTTGCGGCCCAGCGTCGGAGTGGTCTTGTTCGACGGATTGACCGCCGCGACCAGTTCGACGCCGGTCTGCTGGACCGTGGCGACATTGCCCGCCCCATCGAAGGTCACGCGCAGCGTCACCTGATTTTTCACGTTCGGCGAGTTGTAGGCCATGTTCGAGCTTTCGCGCGAAACATAATACCATTCCTTCTGGTCGAACTGGCTGGTGAAGGTCGGGCGGCCCAGCGTCTTGAGCACCGATTCGCGATTGTCGACGCCCGGCTGGATCGACGCGACCAGCTCGCCATCGACGACATAGCCCTGATGAGTGCGCACCGGCACGCAGGCCGAAGCGCACGCAAGCGCGGCGAGGGCCATGACCGGGGCCAGAACACGAACAGAAAACACCGGCATCAACTTCTCCAGGCACTACGCCATATGCCGCGAGTTGCGCGGCGTCACCGGCCTCAATATGCGCCTAATTGCGGCCAAACAAGGTCGCGCCCAAAAACCTGAACCAGGTGGATTAAAGATGCGACTGCTCCAGCGGCTGTTCGGCCGCCCCGATCGGGGAACCGCCCCAGCGCTCTATCAGGCGGTAGTCGCGCGCGGGCGCGAGCCGCATTGGTATGCCGACGGCGCGGTCCCCGACACGATCGACGGGCGATTCGATATGATCGCGGCGATCCTGTCACTGGTGCTGATCCGGCTGGAGAGCGATCCCGCAGGCGTCGCGCAGGGCGCGCTGCTCACCGAAGTGTTCATCGAGGACATGGACGGCCAGCTGCGCCAGATCGGCATCGGCGACATCGTGGTCGGCAAGCATATGGGGCGGATGATGGCGATGCTGGGCGGCCGGATCGGTGCCTATCGCGACGGCGTCGCGGCGAAGGATCTTGGCGCCGCGCTGATTCGCAACCTCTATCGCGGCGCGGCGCCCGGAGCGGAGGCGCTCGCGCATGTCGAGACAGCGATGTTCGCGCTGCACGAATCGCTGGGCCGGGCGAGCATCGAATCGCTGATCGCGGGCGAGATTCCGGCGTGACCCCCGAATTCTCCCGCCCGCAGCCGCTCGACCGCATCGGCGCGGGCGACAAGACCGAGCATGTCGAGGCCAGCGAAGGCGAGCGTGCGGCGCTCGCGCGGCGATTCGCGCTGATCTCGGTCGAATCGCTGGCGGCGGACTATGCGCTGCGCCGCGATGGCGATTCGGTGCGCGCGAGGGGGCACCTCTCGGCGCGCGTGACTCAGGCGTGCGTGGTAACCGGCGATCCGGTGCCCGCGTCGGTCGATGAGGATTTCGACCTGCGTTTCCTCCCCGAGCCCAAGGGGGGCGAGGACGAGATGGAGGTCGAGACCGACGAGCTCGACACGATCTTCTACACCGGCGGCAGCGTCGATCTGGGCGAGGCGGCGGCGGAGACGCTGGCGCTCGCGCTCGATCCCTTCCCGCGCAGCCCGGAGGCGGCGGCGGTACTCAAGCAAGCCGGGGTGGTCGGCGAGGACGAAGTCGCGCCGTTCAACGCCTTTGCGGCACTGAAGGACAAATTGGGTAAGAAGGACTGAAGGCTCACCCAAACCCGTCATCCCGGCCTTGAGGCAAAAACGTCGCCTTACTTCGCGATTCCCCGCGCCAGCATGCTGGCTACGGCGTCCGCGATCGCCTCGGCGTCGCGCGAATCGTCCCATACCGAATAGCGCAGCCCCAGGAACACGTTCATCCCCATGATCGCCCAGGCGTGGATTTCGGAGATGTCGTCGCGGATTTCGCCCCGATCCGCCGCCGCGCGCAGGCGAGACGCGATGCGTTCGGCGGTGGTCGCATAGTGCATCCGGAAGCTTTCAGGATCGACGAATTCGGCCTCGTCGATGATCCGGTAGATCTCCTTGTGCTCGCGCGCGAACTTGATGAAGTGGAGCAGCCCCGCCCGTTCCGCCGCGATCTGATCGGACGCCTGGCGAATCGCGGGGCCGACATGCTCCTTCACTTGCTCGCTCATGTCGCGGACCAGCGCGCGGAACACTTCGTCCTTCGAGTCGAAATAAGTGTAGAAACTGCCCAGCGCGACGCCGGCCCGCCGGGTGATCCCGCTGATCGAGCCTTCGTGGAAACCCTTTTCGCCGAACTCGACCGCCGCCGCATCGAGGATCGCGCGCAGGGTCCGGCGGCCGCGCGCGGTGCGAGGCTCCTTGTTGGACGGGCTCGCGCCTTCCGCTCCCGATGTGGCCTCGAAGCCACTCCCGCCTGCCATTTGCGCTCTCCCCTTCGATCCCAAGTTGAAACCTGGTTCATGTTTCAGTATAGCGTCGGGCAACCGCTTACAACCCGCCTCGATAAGAGCGGGTCCGAACAGGGGAGGAAAGACCAATGTCGCGCCTATATCCGTCAGCCCGTACGATTCT
>Ga0164241_10000663_pt1 | contig 55459 bp, 49 predicted proteins | sample OricomyardsoilBY_FD_108780 | JGI IMG/M metagenome (GOLD analysis project Ga0164241, IMG submission 108780) | Backyard soil microbial communities from Emeryville, California, USA - Original compost - Back yard soil (BY) | ecosystem: Environmental > Terrestrial > Soil > Unclassified | place: USA... | reverse complement strand
GCCCCGTCGTCGCCGAGCACGAGATCGACCCGGGCGTAGAGCAACTCGTCCCGCGCGAACGGGATCGCGTCCAGCACCGCCTCCGCCACCGCACGTTCCGCGGCGGACGCCTCGGTGGCCTGCAACTTCTCGGTGGCGAACAGCTTGTCCTCGTTGGCCCGCTCCCCCGGCACCAGCAGGGCGGCCTTGGTCGCCGCGTGGCTGTACCGCCCGCCGATGAACACCAGCGCGGTCTCCCCGCGCTCGTCGACGCTGGCCACGTAGGGCTGCACCATGATCGTCCGCCCGCGGTCGAGCAGTTGCCGGGCATGATCGAGCGCCACCGCCCGCTCGTCCGACCTGTACCGGGCGGTGTTGCGGCTGCCGGCAGAGACGGTCGGCTTGACCACGTACGGCACCCCGTCCGGCAGCGCCGGCGCGTCTCCCGGCCCGAAGATTGACGTCGGCACCACCGGCAGGCCCAGCTCGACGAGGTCGCGCAGATAGACCTTGTCGCTGTTCCAGCGCACCACGTCGGGCCGGTTGCGCAGCCGGGTCACCGCGTCGGTCGCGGCCGCCCAGTCCAGGAACTCCGCCCGCCGCATCGTGTAGTCCCAGGTCGACCGGAGGACCACCACACCGAACGAGGACCAGTCCACGCCCGGGTCATCCCACACCACCACGGTCGGGTCGGCGCCCAGGGCACGCAACGCCGGCAGCAGCAACGCCTCGTCGTCGTCCGTGCCCAGGGCCGGGGTGGCGGACACGATGGCAACACGCATCAGGCGAGGGTAACGCCCGGTCCACGCACTGCGCCGGCGACCGGCCTCCGGATGTTGATCATGGGGCCGGGCCGACAACACGCCGACTACAAGCCACGACACGCCGAAGACCGCCGGCAGAGCGCCATGATCAACTTCAGGGTGGGGTGACCGGGCGACCGGGCGACCGGGCGACCGCGTGACCGGGCGACCGCGTCAGGTGCCGGCGACCTGGTCCTCACCCCGCGGCAGCACCAGCCCGCCGAGCCCGGCGTTGTAGGAATGCAGCCGCCACGCCCCGGCGTACCGGTGCAGCACCACCCAGTGACAGTTGCCGACGCCGACCAGGGTGCCCCAGGAGTCCTCCGGCAGCACCAGCAGGCGGCCGGTCAATCCGACGATGGTGCCGCCGTGCGAGACCAGCAGCGCCCGCGACACCTCGCCGGCATCGAGTTCGTAGACCACCGCGGCAGCCCGCGCGGCGACCTGCCACCGCGACTCGCCGGCCGGCGGCGACGCGTGCGCCGAGGTGGTCCGCCAGTCGTTCCACTCCTGCGGCCAGTCGGCGACCACCTCGTCCCGGGTCAGGCCCTCCCACTTGCCCATCGACGTCTCCCGCAGCCGGGCGTCGACCGTCACCGGCGAATCCGTCACCGCCGCAACCAAATCAGCGGTCTGCCTGGCCCGGACCAGGTCCGAGGAGACGATCACCTCGGGCCGCAACGCACCCACCGACGGCGCGGCGTCCGCCGCCTGCATCGCGCCGACGTCCGAGAGCGGGATGTCGCGGTGACCCTGCAGCCGCTGCTCACGGTTCCAGGCGGTCTCCCCGTGCCGCATCAGGATCAGGTGCTCGAGCGTCATGGAGCGGCGGCAGCTTCGTCGCCGGCCGCGGCCAGCGCCCGATCCGCGAACGGGATCACCGGGCAGTCCTTCCACAGCCGGTCCAGCGCATAGAACACCCGCTCCTCGGGATGCTGGACATGCACGATGATGTCGACGAAGTCCAGCAGCACCCAGCGGCCCTCGCGCTGGCCCTCCCGACGCGGCGGCCGGGAGCCGGCCTCCCGCATCCGCTCCTCGATCGCATCCACGATCGCGCCGACCTGACGTTCGTTGGCGCCGGTGACGATCACGAACACGTCGGTGATCGCCAACCGGTCCGAGACATCCACCAGCGCGATGTCGGTCGCCTTCTTGTCGGCCGCCGCCTGCGCGGCGACCGTCGCCAGATCGATGCTGGCCTCGGTGGCACTCATCAAATACCTCTATCGCATTCGGATTCAGGTTGATACAGACCGTGTTTGGCGATGTACTGGACGACCCTGTCCGGCACCAGGTACCAGACCGGCGCGCCCGAACGCACCCGGTCCCGGCAGTCCGTCGACGAGATCGCCAGCGCGGGCACCTCGATCAGGGTCACCCGACCGCCAGGCAGGTTCGGGTCGGTCAGCTGGTAACCGGGCCTGGTGACCCCGATGAAATGGGCCAACCCGGCGAGCTCCTCCGGGTTCTTCCAGGACAGGATGGCGGCCAGCGCGTCCGCACCGGTGATGAAGAACAGCTCGCCGCCGGGGTTGGACTCCCGCAGGTCCTCCAGCGTGTCCCGGGTGTAGGTCGGACCGGGCCGGTCGATGTCGACCCGGGAGACCCGGAATCGCGGGTTCGACGCGGTCGCGATCACGGTCATCAGATACCGGTGCTCGGCGCCGCTCTCCCCCAGCTTCTGCCATGGGTTGCCGGTGGGCACGAACACCACCTCGTCCAGCGAGAACTCGTGCGCCACCTCGGACGCCGCGACCAGGTGGCCGTGATGGATCGGGTCGAAGGTGCCGCCCATCACCCCGATCCGGCGGCCGACCGGCCCGCTCATCCAGCTCGACGGATCATGAGGACGCCCGGATCTGCCCGTCACCGGCCACCACGTACTTGGTGCTGGTCAGCTCGGCCAGCCCCATCGGCCCGCGGGCGTGCAGCTTCTGGGTGGAGATGCCGATCTCCGCGCCGAAGCCGAACTCGCCGCCGTCGGTGAACGCGGTGGACGCGTTGACCATCACCGCGGCCGCGTCGACCCGGGCGGTGAACCGCTCGGCCGCGGCCAGCGACGAGGTGACGATGGCCTCGGTGTGCCCGGTGCCGTGCGCGGTGATGTGCGCGATGGCCGCGTCGATGTCGGATACCACGGCCGCGGCGATGTCCAGCGACAGGTATTCGGTGTCGAAGTCGTCGTCGGTCGCGGGCACCACCCCAAGCACGTCGCCGACCAGGTCCCGCACCGCCTCGTCGGCGTGGATGACCACCCCGGCCTCCCGCAGAGCGGCCACGGCCAGTGGCACGAACGCGGGTGCGGCATCGGCATGCACGAGCAGCGTCTCGGCCGCGTTGCACACGGAGGGCCGGCGGGCCTTGGAGTTCACCAGGATCTCCAGCGCCATGGTGTGGTCGGCGGTGGCGTCGACGTAGACGTGGCAGTTGCCGACCCCGGTCTCGATGACCGGCACGGTCGAGCCGTTGACCACGGCCTGGATCAGCCCGGCACCGCCCCGCGGGATGATCACGTCGACCAGGCCGCGGGCGGTCATCAGGTGCTTCACCGAATCACGGTCGGTGCCGGGCACCAGCTGCACCGAGTCGGCGGGTAGCCCGGACGCCGCCGCGGCCGCCGACAGGATCGACACCAGCACCTTGTTCGACTCGTGCGCCGACGCCGACCCGCGCAGCAGGGCGGCGTTGCCCGACTTCAGCGCGATCCCGGCGGCGTCCACGGTGACGTTCGGCCGGGCCTCGTAGATGATCGCGACGACACCCATCGGCACCCGCACCTGGGTCAGCCGCAGGCCGTTGGGCAGCACCGAGCCGCGCACCACGGTGCCAACCGGATCGGGTAGCCCGGCCAGTTCGCGCAGGCCACCGGCCATCGCGTCGACCCGGGACACGGTCAGCCGCAGCCGGTCCACCAGCGAGTCCGGTGTCGAAGCCGCGACCGCAGCGTCGATGTCCCGCCGGTTGGCGGCCAGGATCTCCTCCCGGTGGTCCAGCAGGGCATCGGCCATCGCCCGCAGCCCCCCGTCCTTGACCGCCCGGGTCGCCAACGCGAGCTCGGCGGCAGCCACCCGCGAGCGCCGCGCGGACTCCAGGACCTCGTCCCGGGTGGCCGACACGGCCTCCCGCCTCGCCGGCCCGGTCTGCTCAGGTGCGGTCTGCTCAAGAATGGACATGGTGGGAACCTCCGCTGCGCTGCACAGATGCTGTTTCGACCCTAGACCCGGTCCCGGGACCGGCCACGCCCTTCGCCGGCGGCACCGCGACCAGGTCGTCGGCGTGCACCACCGGATGCCGCAGCTCGGCCCGCAGCTCGGACAACGAACGGCCGATCATGCCCGGCAATTCTCCCGCGTCGTGCCCGACGAACCCGCGGGCGACGATCTCGCCGGACGGGGCGAGCAGGTCGACCACGTCGCCGGACTCGAAATCGCCGAAGAAATGGGTGATCCCGGCCGGGAGCAGCGACTTGCGGCGCCCCACCACGGCGCTCACCGCGCCCGGATCCAAGCCGATCGAACCGGCCGAGGTGGCGGCGTGCCGCAGCCAGAACAGGCGGGCCGGCGTCCGGCGGGTGGCCGGCGCGAACGCCGTCCCGACGTGCGGCCCGCCGAGATCGTCGTCCGGGTCGGACATCGCCAACGCCGGACCGGCGTCCGCCGCGGACGCCAGTAGCACCGGGATCCCGGCGCCCGTCGCGGTCAGCGCCGACGTGAGCTTGGAGCCCATTCCCCCGGTGCCGACATCACTGCTGGGACCGGCGATGGCGACGCCGGCCAGCACCGACGCGTCCGGCACCTCCCGGAGCGGCGCGGATCCGGGCAGCCGGGGATCGCCGTCGTAGAGGGCGTCGACGTCGGAGAGCAGGATCAGCGCCTGCGCCCCGACCAGGTGGGCCACCAGCGCGGCCAGCCGGTCGTTGTCGCCGAACTTGATCTCGGCGGTGGCCACCGTGTCGTTCTCGTTGACGACCGGCACCACCCCGAACGACAGCAGCTTGCCGAACGTGCGCTGGGCGTTGCGGTAGTGCGCCCGGCGCACCACGTCGTCGCTGGTCAGCAGCACCTGCCCGACGGTCAGCCGGTAGCGGGCGAACGAGGATGCATACCGGTGGGCGAGCAGCTGCTGCCCCACCGAGGCGGCCGCCTGCTGGGTCGCCAGGTCCCGCGGCCGGCGGGCCAGACCCAACGGCGACAGCCCGGCGGCGATCGCCCCGGACGACACCAGCACCACCTGCGAGCCGGCGGCCACCCGCGCGGCCACCGCGTCCACCAGCCCATCCAGCCGGGCGGGGTCCAGCCCGCCGGCGGCGGTGGTCAGCGACGACGACCCGACCTTGACCACCACGACCTTGGCCCGGCCGACCGCGAGCCGGGGCGCGGAGAGCGCCTGCTGCACCGTCACGAGTTCGATCCATCGCCGGAGTCGAGTTCGTGACCCTCGACGTCCAGCCCGCGGCGCAGGCGGTGCATGGCCTTGCGTTCGACGGCGCCGACCCGATCGCTGCGGACCAGCCGCTGGTCGGTGCCCCGCGCGGTGGGCACGGTGTCCACGCCGGCCAGCGTGGTGGGTTCCCAGTCGAAGGTGATGTCGCCGATGGTCACCGGGGCGCCGGGCGCAGCACCGATCGCGGCCAGCTGTTCCTCGACGCCGAGCCGGGCCAGCCGGTCGGCGAGGTAGCCGATGGCCTCCTCGTTGCCGAAGTCGGTCTGCCGAATCCACCGCTCGGGCCGGCCCCCGGTGACGACGAAGCCCCCCTCCACCTCGGGGTCGACGGCGACCTGGAACTCCTCGGAGTCCACCGGTTTCGGGCGCACGACGACCCGCGGCGCCGGGGCCGCGGGGCGGGCGGCCCGGTCCGCGGCGACGGCCTGCGCCATCGCGAACTTCAGCTCGGCCAGGCCCTCGTGGGTGACCGCGGAGATCTCGAACACCCGGTAGCCGGCCGCCTGCAGGTCGGGTCGGACGAACTCGGCCAGTTCCCGGGCCTCGGGCACGTCGATCTTGTTCAGCACGACGAGCCGGGGCTTGCCGGCCAGATCGGTGGCCAGACCGGCGCCGTACTCGGCCAGCTCGAACTCCAGCGCCATGATGTCGGACAGCGGGTCCCGCCCGGACTCGTACGTCGCGCAGTCGACGACGTGGACGAGAACCGAGCACCGCTCGATGTGGCGCAGGAACTCCAGCCCCAGGCCCTTGCCCTGGCTGGCCCCGGGGATCAGCCCGGGCACGTCGGCGACGGTGAACACCTCGGACCCGGCGGTGACCACCCCCAGGTTCGGCTCCAGGGTGGTGAAGGGGTAATCGGCGATCTTGGGCCGGGCCGCGGACAGCACGGAGACCAGCGAGGACTTGCCGGCGCTGGGGAAGCCGACCAGGCCGACATCGGCGACCGACTTGAGTTCCAGCACGACCTCGGTGGACTCTCCCGGTTCACCGAGCAGCGCGAAGCCGGGGGCCTTGCGGGCCCGTGAGGCCAGGGCCGCGTTGCCCAGACCACCACGACCGCCGCGGGCCGCGATGTACCGGGACCCGGCGCCGACCAGGTCGGCCAGCACCTTTCCGGCGGGCGAGAGCACCACGGTGCCGGAGGGCACCCTCAACTCGAGGCCGTCGCCGTTCGCGCCGTCCTTGTTGTCCCCCTGGCCGGGACGGCCGTTGCCGGCCTTGGCGTGCGGCCGGAAGTGGAAGTCCAGCAGCGTGTGCACGCCGTCGTCGACGACGAGGGTGACGTCACCGCCGTTGCCGCCGTTACCCCCGTCCGGGCCGCCCAGCGGCCGGAACTTCTCCCGGTGCACGGAGGCGCAGCCGTGCCCGCCGTTGCCGGCCTGCAGGTGCAGCACCGCGCGGTCCACGAATCGGGCCATGGTCGCCTCCTTCCGTCGAACTGCTGGAGTCAGCGGTTCAAGCGCACGAAAGGGGCGGTCCCGTCGAGACGGGCCGCCCCTGTCGAGGAATGTCGGGAATGCGTCAGACGGCGGCCGGCGCGGAATCCGACACCACGATGTTGACGGTCTTGCGACCGCGCTTGGTGCCGAACTCCACCTCGCCCGCGACGAGCGCGAACAGGGTGTCGTCGCGACCCCGGCCCACGCCCTCGCCGGGGTGGAACTTCGTGCCGCGCTGCCGGATGATGATCTCGCCCGCGTTCACCGACTGCCCGCCGAACCGCTTGACCCCCAGCCGCTGGGCGTTGGAGTCACGGCCGTTGCGGGAGCTGGACGCGCCCTTCTTGTGTGCCATGTCGGCTTCTCCTTCTACCTGGGCAGCCGAGCGAGATGCCGGTGACCCGGACCTTGGTCAACGGCTGACGGTGACCCTGCCGCTTGTGGTAGCCGGTCTTGTTCTTGAACTTGTGGATGACGATCTTCGGGCCCTTCGTGTGGGCGACGACCTCGCCGGCCACCGACACCTTGGCCAGGGCATCCGCCTGCGCGGTGACCGACGGGCCGTCCACCACCAGCACGGCCGGCAGGGTCACCGCGGCGCCCGGGTCACCATCGAGCTTCTCGACCTCGATGACGTCGCCCTCGGCGACCTTGTACTGCTTGCCGCCGGTCTTGACGATCGCGTACATCAGACGCGCCTTCCTGCCTCTTGCCGTATCCGGTGTGGGCCGAGCACGTCCCACTGCTGTCATGCCTTGTCAGGCACGCCCCGCGAACGCCAACGGCGTTCCGTTCACCCGTGCTCGGCCGGTGAACCAGGGCAGTACGAAGCTCGCCGCGTCGCGGCGTGCCGATCGCCCAGAGTACGCGGCGCGGTCAGCCGGGGCAAACCGGCGCCCACGCGAGGTCGGGACTCACGGCACCGTCACGCCGGCTCACGACTGCTGGGCCACCGTGACCACCGCCGCGTCGCCGTCCGCCGTCGGGCCGGCCGGGCGGGACGCCGCCCGGCGCGTTGGCCGGGCCCCGTCCTCGCCGTCGTCGACGATCAGGTATCCGCCGGTGCGCTGATCATGGCCGGCCCCGGATCCGTTACCGGCGGTCGACGCCTCGGCGACCACGATATCCACGGCGGTCGCGGTCGGCGGCGCCCCGGCCGGCCGGCCGGCGGCTCGGCGGCGGCGCACGGGCGGCTCGGCCGCCGGCGGGAGCGGTGTCGGCTCGACAACGACGATGACCGGCTCGGGCTCGACCGTGTCGGCGGCCGGCTCGGGCTCGACAACGACGACGACCGGCTCGGCCTCGACCGTGTCGGCGACCGGCTCGAGCTCGACCGTGTCGGCGACCGGCTCGAGCTCGACCATCTCGGCGACCGGCTCGGGCTCGACCGTGTCAGCGACCGGCTCGGGCTCGACCATCTCGGCCGATTCCTCCGTAGTCGGCTCGTCGTCCGGCGCGGCGGCGGGCCAATGATCGACCGGCTCACCCGCCTCGTCGGTGGCCTCGGCCGCCGAAACGGCCGCGTCCGCGACGGCGGCCACCAGGACGGCCTCGGCCTGCGCGTCGCGGCCGTCCACGAACGGTTCGATCTCGTCGACGAGCGGCGCCGACAGGGGCGGCGGCTTGGGTCCACGGGGATCGGGTCGGCGACCGGCCGCCATCTCCACCCGGGGGATGACGATCTCCTCCGCAACCGCACCTCGGCCGCCGTCGCGACCCCGGCGGCGGCCCTTGGCCCGCCGGTCGGTGCTCGGCTGCTGGTCCGGCGTCGTGGCCAGCGGCAGGTCGTGCAGCACGATGCCGCGCCCGCCGCAGTGCGGGCAGGGCTCGGAGAACGCCTCGACCAGCCCGGTGCCCATCCGCTTGCGGGTCATCTGCACGAGGCCGAGCGAGGTGACCTCGGCCACCTGGTGCCGGGTCCGGTCCCGGCCCAGCGCCTCGGTCAGCCGCCGCAGCACCAGCTCGCGGTTCGACTCCAGCACCATGTCGATGAAGTCGACGACGATGATGCCGCCGATGTCGCGCAGTCGCAGCTGCCGCACGATCTCCTCGGCCGCCTCCAGGTTGTTCTTGGTGACGGTCTCCTCGAGATTGCCGCCCGAACCGGTGTACTTGCCGGTGTTGACGTCGACGACGGTCATCGCCTCGGTGCGATCGATGACCAGCGAACCACCGGAGGGCAGGTGCACCTTGCGCTCCAGGGCCTTGGCGATCTGCTCGTCGATCCGATAGTTGGCGAAGACGTCGGCGCCGTCGTGGTTCCACCGGACCAACCGGTCGGCCAGCTCGGGGGCCACCGCGCCGACGTAGTCGTGAACGGACTCCCACGCCGTGTCTGCGTCCATGTCCGCGTCCCGGTCCGCGTCCCCGTCGCCGTCCACCACCAGCCGGGTGATGTCGGAGTTGAACAGGTCGCGGACGACCTTGATCAGCGTGCCCGGCTCGGCGTACAGCAGGGTCGGGGCGCTGCCCTTGGCCTGCGCCCGGCGGGAGATCTCCTCCCACTGGGCCTTGAGCCGCTCGACGTCGCGGGCCAACTCCTCCTCCGACACGCCCTCGGCGGCGGTGCGGATGATGACGCCGGCGTCCTCGGGCACGATCCGGTCGAGGATGCCCTTGAGTCGTTTGCGCTCGGTGTCCGGCAGCTTGCGGGAGATACCGGTGGCTCCGCCGCCCGGCACGTACACCAGGAACCGGCCGGGCAACGAGATCTGGGTGGTCAGCCGGGCGCCCTTGTGCCCGACCGGATCCTTGGAAACCTGGGCCAGGATGGTGTCGCCGCTGGACAGCGCCGATTCGATGCGCCGCGCCTTGCCACCGAGGCCGGCGGCGTCCCAGTTCACCTCGCCGGCGTAGATGACCGCGTTGCGTCCGCGCCCGATGTCGACGAATGCCGCCTCCATCGACGGCAGCACGTTCTGCACCCTGCCCAGGAAGACGCTGCCGATCAACGAGTCGGCCCCGGTCTGGGACACGAAGTGCTCGACCAGGATGCCGTCCTCGAGCAGCGCGACCTGCGCCAGGTCGCCGCGCTGGCGGACCGCCATGACCCGCTCGACGGACTCCCGGCGGGCCAGGAACTCGGCCTCCGTGAGGATCTGCGGACGACGTCGGGACGATTCCCGGGAGTCGCGCCGCCGCTGCCGCTTGGCCTCCAGCCGGGTCGAGCCACGGACCCCCTGCACCTCGTTCGATGCCGTCGAGGACGCCGAAGACGGGGCCGAGCCGCGCGGCTCCCGCACGTGCACGACCGTGTTGTCCGGGTCGTCCTCGCGCGGGGTCGCCTCGTCGGCCGACGACCGGCGGCGGCGTCGGCGCCGCCGGCGGGTGCCGCCCGCAGCGGCCTCCTCGTCGGAGTCGGCCGCCTGCGCCGCGTCCTCGTCGGTCTCGTCCCCGGTCTCCTCGGTCCGGGCGTGGTCGTCCGCCGACTCGGCCGAATCGGCCGACTCGCCTCGATCGGATTCCTCGTCGCCGTCCGGCTCTTCGTCGCCATCGGCGACCCGGCCACGCCCCCGGCGGCCGCGGCGACGGCGGCGGCGGGCCGACCCCTCGCCCGAGTCGTCCTGGTCGGCCGGCTCCCCGACCGGCTCCTCGACCGGCTCGTCGGCCGGCTCGGCGATCGGGGCTTCGGTCTCGTCGACGGCTTCATCGACGGCTTCGTCAATTGACGGCGGGCCATCGGTCGCCCCGCCGGTGTCCTTGCGTCCGGACGACCGGCCGCGCCGGCGCCGTGACCTCCTGGGGCCGCTCTCCGGCGAGGCCGTGTCGTCCGACTCGGACGGCTGGATGTCCGCGGCCGGCAGATGGGTCGCCGCCGGGGTCGTCTCGCTGGGCGGCAGGAACAGCGGGTTGAACGGATCCGCGACCGGGGTCGGGGGGACCGCATCGACCAGCACCGCATCGACCAGCACCACCTCATCGGCCTCGACCGGCGTCTCGTCGATGGCAACGACCTCGACGGGGTCGGGGGTACCCAGGTAGTGCTCGATCACCGCGATGGCGACCTCCCGCGGCACGGACGCGGAGGCGCTGCTGATGGTCAGGCCGCGCTCCCCCAGCACGGCGAGCATCTCTTTGCTGGTGGTGCCCACCCGCTTGGACAGTTCGTGCACCCGCGGTTTGGCGGGCAGGTCGGCGAGGGCGGTTTCCAGGGTGAACGTCATCGCGACGGTTCCTCTCACGGACCCCCGGGCGCGCAGCGAACGCGTCCGCGCAGGGGTCCTGCAGGTCAATGCCGGGGCCGGTGAGGCCCTCGGGAAGTCTGGTGGTTGGGCGATCGACGACCGCATCCACCGCGGCCGGTTGCGATGAACGCTGCGAAAACCCCAGGTCACACAACGGCGCGGCGGACAGTGGCGTCACCCGCCCGGCACTGCACCGGTCGCTACCGGCACTGCGCTGCCCCCAGTATCCCACAACCGGCCGGTGACGGTCCGTCAGGCGCCGCGACCATCCGTCGGCGCGGCGCGCCGCCGGGAGCCAACCGTGGTTCCTACACTGGGAGATTGCTCGGGTCGATCGCAGGGGCGACAGAACCCATCCGGTCCAGGCAACCACACGGTGCCTTTACACGTCCTATCTTGTGGGCGAGCATGCCCATCGACCCGATCGACCGGACAGACAGAACGGAAGCGCCGATGACCACCACCCGGGCCCTGCGACGGTGTCTGACCGTCGGCCTGTTCGTGGTCTGGATGTTCGGCGTCGGCCTGCTGTCCGCCGGCGCGGCCTCGGCGGCGACCGTGTGGACCCCGGTGAGCGAGCCAGCGACCGGCGACCCGGCGGCCCCGCCGACCGCGATGGTGTTGGCCAGCACCGGGCTGGACATCATCTGGCCGGTCGTGCTGGGCCTTGGCATGTTGCTGCTGGGCACCGTCGCCGTCGGCTGGGCGTTCCTGGCCACGGGCCGCCGCGGCCGGCACGGGTAGAAACCGACCGGCCTCAGTCGAGGACGGCGAACGCCCGGACCGGGAACGTCCCCATGCCGCGGACCGCCGGCGGCGCAGCGGTGAACCGGAAGCCCGTGTCCGGCAGGTCGGCCAGGCCGGTCAGATGTTCGACCACCGGGATCCGCGCGGCCAGCAGCCAGCTGTGCGCCGGACGCCGACCGGTATGTGTCGAGTCGATGTTCAACGAGTCGATCCCCACCAACGCCGGCTTGGCCGAGACCAGGAACTCGACCGCGTCGTCGGTCAGGTACGGGTGGTCGGCGAAGTAGTCCGCGGTCCCCCAATGCTCGCTGTGCCCCGTTTCGACCAGCACTGCCATGCCGGCCGGGTCCAGCGAACCGAGCGCCGTCCGCAGGTGGGCCTCGTCGATCGCCCGGCCACCCGGGGTCGCCCGTTGCCGGGCCCGGATCACCACGCCGGGCAGGTCGACCATCTTCGCCAGGCTCAGCTGCGAGAGATCCTCGCCGTCGCGGTAGCGATGGGCCGGGGTGTCCAGGTAGGTGCCGGTGTTGGCGGCCAGCGAGATGGTGCCGATGGAGAACTCGGTGCCGGCCGCGTAGTGCGCGGCGGACTCGTCGAACGTCAGGTGGGAGCCGAGTTCCGGCCCCGGAATGCCCGGGTAGGTCACCATGCCCTCGACGATCACGTGGGACAGGTCGACCACGCGTCTCACGCCGATCCCCTCGCGCTCACGGCTGCACGCCCATGATGGTCTCCTCCCGGTCGACACCGGCCCCGGGGCGCAGCACGGCGGCCCCGACCAACCGTCGCCCCTGGTCGGCCGCGACCCCCACCGCCCGGCCCAGGCGCAGGTCCTCGACGACCGGCGTCGCCGCCCTGGCGACATCGGCACGGTCGGCCGAATCGGCGAAGCCGACACCGCCACCGGCCCGCGCGACCTCGTGCCACAGGGTGACCAGCGCGACGCCGAAGGCGCTGTCGGCCGCCATCGGAGCGCGCGCGTCGCCGGCTCCGGGGGCACCGGGTCCGACCCGGCGGATGGTGGGTGCGGCGGCGTCGAGCCCGGGGCCGAGCGCGCCGGTCACAGGTCGGGGAACCAGAGCGCGATCTCCCGGGCGGCCGACTCCGGCGAATCCGATCCGTGCACCAGGTTGTACTGGGTCACCAGGCCGAGGTCGCCGCGGATGCTGCCGGTGTCGGCCTTCTCCACCGGGTCGGTCGCGCCGGCCAGCTGCCGGAACGCGGCCACCGCCCGGGGACCCTCGACGACCGCGGCGACCAGCGGACCGCCGGTGATGAACTCGAGCAGGCTCTCGTAGAAACCCTTGCCCTTGTGCTCGGCGTAGTGCTCCTCGGCGACCACCAGTTCGACCTGCCGAAGCTCCAACGCCACCAGGGACAGGCCCTTTCGTTCGATGCGGGCGATGATCTCGCCGACCAGGCGGCGCTCGACGGCGTCGGGCTTGATCAGAACGAGTGTGCGTTCGGCATCGGACATGGGTGGACTGACTCCTCGTGCTCGGGCGGCCAGGGGCCGCGCCACCTGCGTATCAGGGGCCGCGCGGTTGCGGCGGCTCCGGCAGCGTACCGGCCGCCAGCCGGCGGCGTAGTTCGGCGCGGAACCACAGGATCAGGGCCCACACCGCGGCGAACACCAGGCCCATCACGCCGAGCGTCGGGGTGATGAACCAGCCGGCAATCATCAGGGCCTGCAGCGACAGGATCACGGTCAGCGCGTACGGCCGCCGCACGATGACGCAGCACACGATGAGCAGGGCGGCGAGCAGGCAGATCACCGCGATCCCGAGCGGCCCGACGCCGCCGCCGGCATTGATCGCGACCGGCAGCGCGAGCAGCACGGTGATCGCCTCCAGGACCAGGGTGGCCGACATCACCCCGCGCAGGCCCTTGTTGATCGCGGCCTCGCGGCGGGCGTACGCCAGTGCCGCGGCATCCGGCTCGGTGTCGGGTGCCCGGTTCATGCCGCCGCCCATCCGGAGCACCTCGCGAGCTCGGTCGCTCCGTAACGGGCGTCGACCTGACTGTGCTGATCGTTCGCTCGGCAAGCCTCGCTCACTGGTGCACCATCCCTCATGCGGGTGCCAATCCGGCCAGGGCCCGGCCGTCACCGGCGGAGACCACCGACCCGGTGATCACCACGCCGGTGCCGGAGACGTCCTCGACGTCCGTCTCGGCCAGTTCGACCGCCAGCGCGATCGCGTCGTCCATCCGGTCGGCGACATGCACGACGCCCTCGCCGAAGATTTCCTCGGCCAGCTGGGCCAGCTCCGCCGGCGGCAGCGACCGGGGCGAGGAGTTGCGGGTGACCACCACCTCGTCGAACGAGCCGGCCAGCGCCTCCAGGATGCCGCGGACATCCTTGTCGGCCAGCACGGCGAGCACCCCGACCAGGCGCGAGAAGGAGAACTCCGCGGCCAGCGCCGCGGCCAGCGCCGCGGCGCCGTGCGGGTTGTGCGCGGCGTCGACCAGGATCGTCGGCGAGGTCCGGACCCGTTCCAGCCGACCCGGCGACGCGACCGCGGCGAAACCGTCCTGGACGGGCGTGATGTCGAGTTGGCGGGCGGCACCCGCGCCGAAAAACGCCTCGACCGCGGCCAGCGCGAGGGCCGCGTTGGTGGCCTGGTGCTCGCCGGACAGGGGCAGGAAGACGTCCTCGTACACCCCACCCAGTCCCTGGATCGTCAGGCGCTGGCCGCCGACCGCGAACGAGCGCTCCAGCACGGAGAACTCGCTGCCGAACCGAGCCACCGCGGCGTCCACCTCGACGGTGCGGCGCAGGATGGCGTTCATCGCGTCCGGCTCCTGCGGCCCGACGACGGCCACCGAATCGGCCTTGACGATGCCGGCCTTGTTGGCAGCGATCTGCCGCAGGGTCGGGCCGAGGTACTCGGTGTGGTCGATGCCGACCGGGGTGATCACCGCCACCGCGGCGTCGGCCACGTTGGTCGAGTCCCAGGTTCCACCCAGCCCGACCTCGACCACCGCCACGTCGACCGGGGCGTCGGCGAAGACGGCATAGGCCATGGCCGTGAGGATCTCGAACTTGGACAGCGGCACCCCGCCGGCCCTCGCCGACCCCTGATCGACGAGGTCGATGAACGCGGCGATGTCGCTGTAGGTCTGCACGTACCGATCGGCCGAGATCGGTTCGCCGTCCAGGGCGATCCGTTCGGTGACCGACTGCAGGTGCGGTGAGGTGAACCGGCCGGTCCGCAGGCCGAACCGGGTCAGCAGCGCGTCGACCATCCGGGCGGTGGAGGTCTTGCCGTTGGTGCCGGCGATCATGATGACCGGGTAACTGCGCTGCGGGTTACCCAGCACGTCCAGCAGCAGCGTGATCCGGTCCAGCGTCGGCGAGATCTGCACCTCGTTGCGCCGGGCGTCCAGCAGGGACTCGACGTAGCCGAGGGTCAGCGGGGGCGAGTCGGGCACCAGGTCGGTCGTGCCGTCCGGCGCCTGGTCGTCCAGATCCGCGGTGGCCGAGGCAATCTCACTGGCAATCGCCTTCGACATGTCCGGCCCGAGGTCGGCGGGGTCGGTCGGCTCGACGGCACCGGCGTCCCAACCCAGCGGATCGTCCCCGGGTGGCCCGCTCACCGGCCGTGCTCGCGCAGCGACGCCAGCCGGACGGTCAGCCGGTCCACGTCCTGGGCCGCCTTGTCGGCACGGGCCCGGATCTTGCCGATCACCGCCTCCGGTGCCTTGCCCAGGAAGTCGGCGTTGCCGAGCTTGCGTCCGCAGTCCGCGACCTCCTTCTCCGCCGCGGCGAGATCCTTCGTGGCCCGGGCGATCTCGGCAACCACGTCCAGGACGCCGCTGGTGTCCAGTTCCACGGTGGCGGCCGCGGTGGACAGCCGGATCGGCAGGGTCACGGTCGCGTGGAAGTCCGCCCCGGGCTCGACCAGGCGGGTCAGCGACCGGGCGGCGCCGTCCAGACCGGCGGTCGGCACCGTGATCCGGGCGGGCAGCGACCGCTTCGGATCCACCCGCTGATCGGTCCTGGCCCGACGGATCTCCGTGGTCAGCGTCTGGATGTCGGCCACCCAGTCCGCGGCGGCGGGCGCGGCGGCCCGGCCCGACGGCGCCGGCCAGTCCGCGATGACCAGGGACTCCCCACCGGTCAGCGAGGTCCACAGGGTGTCGGTGACGAACGGGACGAACGGGTGCAGCAGCCGCAGCAACCCGTCCAGCACGGTGCCCAGCACCTGCCGGGTGACGACGGCACCGTCCGGATCACCGTCGGTCGCGGCCGCCAGCTGCACCTTCGCCAGCTCGAGGTACCAGTCGCAGACCTCGTCCCAGGCGAAGTGATAGAGGCCCTCCGCGGCCTTGGCGAACTGGAAGTCGGCGAGCAGGTCCGTGGTGGTGACGATCATCTCGTCGAGCCGATCCAGGATCCATCGGTCGGCCGGGGTCAGGTGGGCCTCGATCAACGGCACGTCCGGCACCACCGCGCCGTTCAGCAGCGCGAACCGCGTGGCGTTGAACAGCTTCGAGCAGAACCGACCGGCACCGGCAACCCATTCCTCGGCGATCGCCTGGTCGGCACCCGGGTTGGAGCCTCGGGCCAGGGTGAAGCGGACCGCGTCGGCCCCGTAGGTGTCGATCCACTTGAGCGGGTCGACGGTGTTGCCGCGGGACTTGGACATCTTCTTGCCGAACTGGTCCCGGACGAGTCCGTGCAAAGCGACCGTCTGGAACGGAACGGACGGAACTCCTTCGTCGGTCCGGGTCGCGTAGAGCCCGAACATCATCATCCGGGCCACCCAGAAGAACAGGATGTCGTAGCCGGTGACCAGCACCGATGTGGGATAGAAGGCCTTGAGGGTGTCGGTCTGCAGCGGCCAGCCCATGGTCGAGAACGGCCACAGCCCGGAGGAGAACCAGGTATCCAGCACGTCCGGGTCCTGGGTCCAGCCCGCGCCGGGCGGGTCCTCACCCGGGCCGACCACCCGCATGGCGCCGTCCGGGCCGTACCAGACCGGAATCCGGTGCCCCCACCACAGCTGGCGGGAGATGCACCAGTCGTGCATGTTGTCGACCCAGTCGAAGTACCGGGCGGCCAGTTCCGGCGGGTGGATCCGGGTCCGGCCGTCGCGGACCGCGTCGCCGGCCGCCTTGGCCAGGGTCTCGACCCGGACGAACCACTGGGTGGACAGCCGCGGCTCGATGACGTCGTCGGACCGGGAGCAGTGGCCGACGGCGTGCACGTACGGCACCTTCTCGGCGACGATCCGGCCCTGCGCGCGCAGCTCCTGCTTCACCGCAGTCCGCGCCGCGAAGCGGTCCATCCCGTCGAAACGGGTCCCGGTGCCGGTGATCTCGGCCGCCTCGTTCATGATCGTCGGCGCGTCCAGGCCGTGCCGGCGGCCGATCTCGAAGTCGTTCGGGTCGTGCGCGGGGGTGACCTTGACCGCTCCGGTGCCGAACTGCGGCTCGACGTGATCGTCGGCGATGACCGGGATCTCCCGGTTGACGATGGGCAGCAGCACGGTGCGCCCGATCAGGTGCCGGTACCGCTCGTCGTCGGGGTGCACGGCGATGGCGGTGTCGCCGAGCATGGTCTCCACCCGGGTGGTGGCCACCACCACTGCGCTTTCACCGTCCCCGTAGCGGATGGAGACGAGCTCGCCGTCGTCGTCGGAGTGCTCGACCTCGATGTCGGACAGCGCGGTCAGGCAGCCCGGACACCAGTTGATGATCCGCTCTGCCCGGTAGATCAGCCCGTCGTCGAACATCCGTTTGAAGATCACCTGGACCGCGTCGGACAGGCCCTCGTCCAGGGTGAAGCGTTCGCGGTCCCAGTCGACGGAGTCGCCCAGCCGCTTCATCTGGCCCAGGATCGCGCCGCCGGACTCGTGCTTCCAGTCCCACACCTTCTGCACGAATAGGTCGCGGCCGAAGTCGTGCCGGGTCTTGCCGTCCACGGCCAGCTGCCGCTCGACGACGGTCTGGGTGGCGATGCCGGCATGGTCCATGCCGGGCAGCCACAGCGCCTCGTCGCCCGACATCCGATGCCAGCGGGTGAGCACGTCCATCAGGGTGTGGTCCAGCGCGTGCCCGACGTGCAGGTTGCCGGTGACGTTCGGTGGGGGCAGCACGATGGAGAACGGTTTGCGCTCGCCCCGGAGCACCTTGCCCTCGTCGGCCCTGAAGTAGCCGGCCGCGTGCCACCGCTCGTACAGAGGTACCTCGACGGCCGCCGGGTCGTACTGCTTGGGCAGATCGTCGTGCGAGGGGTGGGCGGTGGTGGAAGTCACTCGGCAATCCTAACGGGGCTCCGCCCCAGCCCAACGAGGCATGAAGTCGGCGACTGCCCCGATTCAAGATTCAAGGGCAATTTGAGACGGTCCGGGAACATTAAACTGGACTCAGAATTCCGGGCTGCTCGGATGCTCGGATAGGTCTCTTTCCACCCGCTACCGCCCTGTCGAAGAAGCCCAGCGGCAACCACGACTACCGCAAATCACAATTTGCCGCGTAACACCGACGATCACGGCGGCCGACCGACGGACGCCGTCCACTGAAGTCCGCCAATGGTCCTTGACCAAGCTTCGGCCGACTCAATAGCAACCCCCATTCCCAATCGCTATATCCCTCTCGACAACAGCGGTTGCGGGAACAGAAACCAGACCATAACGGGGCTCGCCATCGCTCGCGATGGTCCGCGGAACTAGGTAGAAGATCCGACCATCGGCCAGGCCTACTCGTAATCCCTCGACCGAGACGCTCGGGTCGAGGACCTTTCCTTCGCCGACTTCTATGTTAGACGCACTCGCAAGAGACTGTAGACAAACACTGGACATGCCAACCCATGCATCGTCCGCGTTGTAATCGCTCACGTATAGAACTCTCAGGCCAGAAGCACCGGCAGTGTCGTAACCAATAGCAAGGACGAAGGCGGGGAGGAAAATTAGAATTGTCGCGCACATCCACGACAACGGGGGCGAAATATGCCCCCTCGCTGTCAACCACAGCGCTACTGACAACGCGGCGAATCCAACTGCCAGAAGAACGAATTTATAGTTTGATGCCACAAGCTGTCCCGCGGCTGGCTCAATGGAGAAAGATGGCACACCGATGACGTCATAGAAGTGTTCGACAGTGAGGCGCGAATAGAGCGTGACCAGCAAAAGACCAGCGGCAATGACGCCGCCCAATGTGAGCCAGCCAAGGCTTGGACGAACGATGCGGCGAAGTGCGGTCCACAGGCCGGCTAAGGCGAACAGTGCGACAGCTGCCCCTATTCCGAACCACCATCCCCGAAGATCTGAGGCCTTTCCACCGAATAGAATACCGCCAGCGATCGCCAGAGAAATTGTCAGCGCCCACTGTATCGTCGAGCGCAATCGAGCAACCCAGACAGGAAGGAGTTCTTTCAGACGATCGTCGGTTGAGAGCATTAGAAAGTCCCAACGCGCTGCGATCGTACTGCGACTCCGCATCACTGGTCCTATCGGGATGATGACGAAGACGAGCGATGCAACTAGGCAGGCGACGGTAATGAGCGCAGAGGTGAAGAACAGGCCAGTCGCCCACCACACTGTCAGCCTATCGGTGAAGATGTTCCAAGAAGGATTCTCGCCCGCCGTGGACGTGAAAAACCCCACCGCAAAGGCCACTGCCAACAGGAGCAGGAGTATGACCATCCAGGCGATTCGGGCAGGCGTGATGGTGTGCGGCTTTTCGTCGTCAATGTCTACCTTGGGGAGCCCATGCCGATCCCGGTATTCATTCCAAACGCCCTGCTCTAGACCCTTTGAGGCGAAGATGGTCGTTCGCTCCATTCGGAAGACGACAGCATCTGGTTGTCCTCCAGCGTCAACCATCCTCGCGACTTTCGGAATTCCCCTTGAAAGGGCGCCCGCCCGAGGCATGCGGCGCTCAACAGTGAGAGAGAGTATGCGTTGCCCTTGCCTGCCGAGTGCTACGACAATCTCATCGTGGCACAAAAGGTCGATTTCGGTTCGACTACCAACACGGATCACGCGCTTTGCATACAGCCGAAGAAGTCGGGGTGACCCCAGATGCTCATGTTCCGGTAGGTACAGGGCAACTTGATCAGAATTCAGTTTCTCGGAGTGGAACAGATCCCATCCCTGAATTCTCAATACTGCCTTAACTTCGTTTTCGGCGTCGGCTTCAACCACGAGTTCAGCAATACAGACGACCCGGTTCTCAAGGCCTGAAACGATCCTTGACCAAGCCAAACGTTTTGCGGGCTCTCCTGCATCCCCGCCAGCAAGCGCATTGGATAGCGTATTCTTGTCTTGCTGAAGCATCAAGATTTCGCCTCTCGGAATGATTTGATCGAAATTGCACGTAACGTGGCAAGAGATCTTAGGAGAAGCTGGATTAAATCGCAGAGGTTATCTCATTGAGGTCGTGAGTGGCTGGATCAACCGAACGACCTCGGCCTCGGCCTGGCCGCGGCCCGGCCTTCAACACGAATGACCTACCTGCTGCTCTAGGAACGACTGCAGGATGTCCGCCGCTCGCTCCTTCAGGCAAGCGGTTGGAGAGTTGGATCCAACTTTGCTATTGGAGAAACTCAAATTGCGGGAGACTGCTCGTAATTCTCCGAAATCTTTGATCCGTGTCTGCATCGTCAGATCTCCTCGTACTGCCAGATGCGCCTGAGACCGCATGAGACCCCAAGTGCTAAGTCGGACTGCGCAGACTATAGCGAGTGGCTCCGCAGGGCTCCGAACATGGCGCGCGCTATGTCTGGAGTCCTGGATCCGGCGTGGGACATTAGCCTTCGAGGATCAACCAACTCGTCACATCACAGTGCTTGGATCCAGGCTCATCGGGAACCCGGTCACGTCGGTCCCCGGGGGCGGCGGCGACCTGCACGGGTCGCTTCGCGACGGACTGCGGACCGCCCTTGACTCGGGAGTGGATGCGACGTCGGTCAGGCCAAGGGCACGGGCAGGCAGCTAGCGCTAGCGCTCGTTCGCCTTGCCGGCCGTCACGATCGAGTACGCGTTTCAGTACGAGCGGGGCAGGTCCAGCACGTGCTGCGCGATGTAGTTGAGCACCATCTCGTTGTTGACCGGCGCGATGGACAGCAGCCGAGCCATGCCCCACAGGGGGACAAGCCCGTACTCGACCGACAGCCCGTTACCACCGTGCACCTGGATGGCCGCGTCGACTGCCGCCACCGAGGCCGTGGCCGCCGCGAACTTGGCCATGTTGGCGGCCTCGCCGGCGGGTTGACCCTGGTCGTAGAGCCAGGCGGCCTTGGCGGTCATCAACGCGGCGAGTTCGATGTCGACGGCGGCCTTGGCCAACGGGTGCGCCACGGCCTGGTGGGTGCCCAGCGGCTTGCCCCACACCGAGCGGCCGCGAACGTAGGCGCTGGCGGTGGCCAGTGCGTACCGGCCGATGCCGACGCAGATCGCCGCTGCGGCGATGCGCTCGGGGTTCAGCCCGTCGAAGAGTGGTTGCCAGCCCTTGCCCTCGGCCGCGATCAGCGCCGACGCCGGCACCCGCACGTCATCGAAGAACACGGTGTACTGCCGGTCCGGGATCTGGGCGGCCACCTCGAGCTGGTGGTACGTCAGGCCCGGCGCGTCGACGGGCACCAGGAACAGCGACAGCTGCGCCTTTCCGGTCACCGGGTCGGTGCCGGTCCGGGTGACCGTGATGATCGCCGCGGCCTCGTCGACACCGGAGATGTAGTACTTCTGCCCGTTGATCACCCAGTCGCCGGTCTGGTCATCCGCTCGGCGGGCCGTGGTGGCCAGCCGGTGCGAGTTGGATCCGGCGTCCGGCTCGGTGATCGCGAAGACGATCTTGGTGCCGCCGTCGGCGAGCCTGGTCAGCCATTCCCGCTGCTGCTCGCGGGTGCCGTGGCGGCGCAGGATCTCCACCCCGATGGCGCTGGACACCAGCAGCGTGAGCAGCGGGCAGCCGACCGCGGCGGACTCCTCGGCCACCAGGGCGAGTTCGGACATCCCCGCGCCCCCACCACCGAATTCCTCGGGCACGTTGATGCCGATGAATCCGGCCTTGCCCAGGTCGCGCCATAAGCCGGCCATCGGCGTGCAGGTACGTGCGTGCCGGGTGTATTCGGCCGGTCCGTGCGACTGCGTGATCTGCCGGACGGCGGCGCGCAGCTCGGGGTACTCGGCGGGTTCGGAGAAGTCAGTCATGGCAACTCTCACGATGGCTGACGTGAACCACGGTTAACAACAATTTGTGACCGAAATCACGCCTCAGCCAGGGTCATGGGCCCGTAGACGGCCTGCCGGTCGTTGAACAGCGCCACCGCCGCGATGCCGCTCTCCAGCAGGTCCGGCCAGGTCTCGCCGAGCCAGGTTTCGGCCTCGTCCTGGGAGCCGAACGAGATGTCCGGTCCATCGGCGACCACGCCCGCCTCGTCCGCGTAGCGCCACAGGTACACCATCGGCTTCTCCCTCCGTGTGGTCGAACTCACCGTCTTGTCGTCCCCGACGCTATCGGGGCTGTCTGACAGTAGGCTGTGAGCTGCGGGTTTTCATATCTCTTTACGATCGGCCGCACCGGGGTTCATGACGTTCGCGGGTCGATCGGTCCGCGCCGGCACACGATCGGCATACTCGGCCCAATGGTCCTCGATCTGCCGCCGGCGCCGGCGCTGGACGCCGAGGCCGTGCTCGCCGCGGCCGAAGCGCGTGATCTGCTCCCGGTCGGCACGTTCGGGGTCTGGGCCGGCGTGATCGACCTGCTGGCCGGTGCGCGCGGATCCGTCGACGGTCCGCTGCGACCCAGCCCGCGACTGACCGTCTTCGCGGCCGACCACGACATCGCGTCGTTGGGCATCTCGGCCGCACCGCAGGTCCAGTCGGTCGACCGGGCGGTCGACCTGGCGACCGGGACCGGGTTCGCGGCCGGGCTGGCCCGCTCGTCCGGCACCTCGGTGACGGTCGTGGACGTCGGCCTGGCGGCACCGGACGCAGCCGTACCGGACCGGCTGCCGGACGCCCGACCGGCGGCGCGGATCGACCTGGCCGACGCCCTGGACGAGCAGCACCTGGCCGCCGCGATCCAGGCCGGGCGGGATCGCGCGGACGCCGCCGTGGACTCCGGTTGCCACCTGCTGATCGGCGCGACCTGCGGGGTGGGTGTGAGCACGCCGGTCGCCGTGCTCACTGCGGCGTTGACCGCGATGGAACCGGTGGACGCGACGTCGCGCGGGTCGGGCATCGACGACGGCGCGTGGATCCGCAAGGCCGCCGCCGTGCGGGACGGCCTGTTCCGGGTCCGTCGGGCCGGGGCCGACGCGCTGACCATGCTCCGGGTGGGCGGTGGGCCGGACCTGGCCGCGCTGACCGGGTTCGTCGCGCAGGCGGCGATCCGGCGCACGCCGGTCGTCATCCATGACATGCCCAGCACGGTCGCGGCGGTGCTGGCCCACCGGCTGGCACCCGGCACCGATTCCTACCTGATCGTGTCCGGTCTCGCCCCGGAGCGGGGGCACCCGCGGCTGCTGGACCTGCTCGGCCGCGAACCCCTCACCGACTGGTCCATGACGGGCCACTCCGGGGTTGGGGCCCTGATGGTGCTGCCCTCGCTGCTGGCGGCTGTCGGGGCCTTCGACGAGATCGACCGAGGGGCAGCGCCGACTCGGTCGCCGCAGGCGATCGGCACCTGGGACGCCACGCTCCTGTAGCCCGATCAGCGATCGTCCCGCGCCCGGGCGCGACCCGGATGCCGGGACCAGGACCGGATCCTTCCCCACCTCGGGTGATCTCCGGCGGGCGGCCACGGGGCGCCGGACCTCGCGGGATATGTTGACCGCTCGGACAACCGTTTCGTGACGAGAGGTGCCCGATGGCCGACTCGACCACCCCGCCGGCCGCGCCACCGCCCGCTGGGACGCCTGCCGCGGCCGGGAAGACGGCGGCCCCCAACCCGGCGGCCATGGATCCGCGGACGGTCATCCGGTCCAAGGCCTATCTGTCCGCGTTGATCCTGGCCGCGATCCTCGGCATCCCGATCTCGGCTGTGGCCTACGGCTTCCTGGCCCTGGTCAGCAAGATCCAGCAGTACCTGTTCTTCGACCTGCCGACGTCGGTGGTCGGCGGGCCGGCGCCCGCGTGGTGGCCGCTGCCCTGGCTGCTGCTGTGCGGCCTGTTGACCGGCCTGACCATCCGCTACCTGCCCGGCAACTGCGGTCACTCCCCCGCTTTCGGGTTCCAGACCGGCGGCGGCCCGCCGAGCGGGAAGGAGTTGGTCGGTGTCTTCCTGGCCGCGCTGACCACGCTCAGCCTGGGCGCCGTCCTCGGACCCGAGGCCCCGTTGATCGCCATCGGCGGTGGGCTGGCCGCGCTGACCGTGCACCTGGTCCGCAAGGACGCGCCACCGATGGCCGCCACGGTCATGGCCTCGGCCGGCAGCTTTGCCGCCGTCAGCACCCTGCTCGGTTCCCCCGTCCTCGGCGCCTTCCTGATCATGGAGGTGGCCGGCATCGGCGGTGCCGCGTTGAGCCTGGTCACCCTGCCCGGACTGCTCGCGTCCGGCATCGGGGCATTGATCTTTCTCGGCCTGGACAACCTGACCGGTCTCGGGACCTTCTCGCTGTCGCTGGGCACCGTGCCGCCCGAGGTGGACCCGACGGTGGCCACCCTGGCCTGGGCCGTCGTCATGGGTGTGGTCGGCGCCGCCCTCGGCTGGATCATCCGCTGGGGCGGGCTGTCGCTGCGGCCGCTGGTGCACACCAACCGGGTGCTGGTCACCGCGGCGCTGGGCCTGCTGATCGGCGCGTCCGCGATGGTGTTCCAGCTGGCGACCGGGCACAGCTTCACCCAAGTACTGTTCTCCGGTCAGGACGCGCTGCCCGAGTTGGTCAGCCACGCCACCGAGTACTCGGTCGGCACCCTTGTTCTGCTGCTGATCTGCAAAGGCTTCGCCTACAGCCTGTCGCTCAGCGCGTTCCGGGGCGGCCCGGTGTTCCCGTCGATGTTCATCGGCGCCGCCCTGGGTATCGCCGTGTCCGCGCTGCCCGGCATGGCGCTGGCCCCGGCCCTGGCAATGGGCATCGGCGCGATGTGTGCGGCCATGCTGAGGCTGCCGATGACCTCCACCCTGCTGGCCGTCCTGCTGCTGGGCAGTGACGGCCTCTCGGTGACCCCCCAGGTGGTCATCGCGGTCGCGGTGGCGTTCGTCGTCACCTACCTGCTGCCCACCCCGGGGCCAAAGATCACCACCGCGGCCCACCCCGCGTAATTCAGCGCTGGCGCTCGGTCCTCCTGTGCCTCCCTCGCCTGGAGCGACCGGATGTTCCGCGCGACCGGTCCGGGTGGTCGACCGGAGCCGGTTCGCGGGAAGTCGCGGAACAATGAGTCGCTGCAGGCGACCGGATCCTCCGCGCGACCGGTCCGGATCGCCGACCCGAGCCGGTTCGAGGGAAGTCGCGGAACAATGAGTCGCCGGAGGCGACCGGATCCTCCGCGCGACCGGTCCGGATCGCCGACCCGAGCCGGTTCGAGGGAAGTCGCGGAACAATGAGTCGCTGAAGGCGACCGGATCCTCCTCGCGAGCGGCCCGCGCGAGAGTCCGGGTTGCTGAAAGGTGCCGCTGGAATGCGTCCGGCTCAGCTGATGACCTGCTGCCGGATTTGCACCAGTGGACATCCGCGGCTTCGTCCCGGCATCAACAAGAGAGATCTTGGAATCGATCATCCTGGGACCTCGCCGAATCCTGGCCGGTCCCGGCCAGCAGCTAGTGCTGCTGACCGTGCTTGCGGGCCATGCCTCGCTGCGCGGCGGAGCTGAGGATCCGGATGACCAGCCCGAACACCACCAGGTTCAGCAGCATCTGGACGGTGACCAGCAGCTTCATCTGGTTCGATGCTGCGACGATGTCGCCGAATCCGACGGTGGCGAACACGGTGGTGGTGAAGTAGATCGCGGTGTCCTTGTCCAGCGGCTGGGTGAACACAGCGGGGTTGCCCGCCGAGTAGGACAGGTAGACCCGGGCGAAGATCAGCAGGAAGAGCAGGACCGTCAGGGCCAGCGACTCGATGCCACGCATCAGCGGGTATCGAGCGCGCACGATGAGCGGCACCTGGACGCCGACGATTGCGCCGAAGATCACCAGTTCGAGGACGAGCCAGGGCACATCCGAGCCGCTGTCGTCGGCGCCCCTGACCGGGATCGTGTAGTACACCCAGACCATCGCGACGACCGATGCGGCCAGCCGGAGCAGCATCCACAGGGTCGGTCGGACCATACCCTGGGTGATCTCCGGCCGGGCGGGGCTCCCACTCACAGCGACACCTCTTCGGATGGCCTCGCACGCTCGGCCACCCGAAGACGGCGTCGCTGACAGTGCCCACGGTTCACTCGGCAAGCCTCGCTCACACTGACAGACTCTGCCGTCCCGATGGCCGATCCAGGCGCGGCGCGCCGAGGAACGCGATCAGTGCCGCGGCGCAGGTGGCGAGCACGACCATCGCCATCGCCGCCGGCCAGCCACCGCGGGCATACAGCGCGGCGCCGACCAGGCCGACCACGCTCGACCCCGCGTAGTAGGCCAGCGAGTAGATGGCCGACGCCTGCGATCGCGCCGCCGGCACCCGTTCCCCGGCCCACGTCGCGGCGATCGCGTGGGCCACGAAGAACGCGAAGGTGAGCACCACCAGACCGGTCAGCACGCACCACAGCGGGGTCAGGATTGTGATCGCCGAACCGACCGCCATGGACAGGCCGGCCCCGGCCAGCACCCGGCGCCGCCCCAGTCCGGCGACCAACCGACCCACCCCGGACGAGCCGACGGTACCCACCAGATAGGTCAGGAACAGCAGGCTGACCACCGACCCTGGCAATCGGTAGGGGTCGGCGATGAGCCGGAACGAGAGCAGGTTGTAGATCGTGACGAAGGCACCCATCAGCAGGAATGCCTGCGCATAGAACACCAGGACGACCCGGTCGGCCAGGGCCGGCCGTAGCCGCGCCCACTGCGATTCCGGCGGACCACCGAGGTGATCCATCGCCCGAGCCTCCGCCCGGGACTCCAGCAGCAAGACGAACACCGTCGCCGCGATCGCGACGAACGCCGCAGTGGTGACCAACCCCCACCGCCAGCCGAACAGGCCGCCGACCGCACCGGTGAGCACCCGTCCGGACAGCCCGCCGATCGTCGTCCCGGCGATGTAGAGACCACCGACGCCGGCCACCCGGGCCGGCGGGGCCGATGACACCAGGTGCGCGACGGCCAGTGCGGGCAACGCGCCCAGGGCGGCCCCGGACACCGCCCGCAGGGCGAGCAGCACTTCGAAGGACGGGGCGACCGCGACGAGCAGCCCGCAGAGCGCGGCGACCACGGCCGACACCCGCATCGCCCGGGCCCGACCGATCCGGTCCCCCACAGCCGCCCACGGCAGGACGGACACGGCCAGTGCGCCGGTGGCCACCGACACCGCCAGCGTGGCCTGCGACTGCGACAGGTTCCATTCGGCGGCCAGGCCGGGGAGCACCGCCTGCACCGCGTACAGCTCGGCGAAGGTGGCGACACCACCCGCGAAGAGCGCAGCCGTCAACCGGGAGGACCGTGGCGTCCCCGGGTCGGAGCCACCGGCCCCGGGCGGCGTCACAGGGACCAGTCGACCGGGTCCGCGCCCTGCGCCGCCAGCGACCGGTTGGCCCGGGAGAACGGACGGGACCCGAAGAACCCACGGTCGGCCGACATCGGCGACGGGTGCACCGATTCGATCACCGGGGTGCCGCCCAGCATCGGCCGCAGGTTCTGCGCGTCCCGACCCCACAGGATGGCCACCAGCGGTCCGTCGCGGGCCACCAGCGCCCGGATCGCCTGTTCGGTGACCGCCTCCCACCCCTTGCCCCGGTGGGACGCGGGCTTGCCGGGTTGGACGGTGAGCACCCGGTTGAGCAGCAGCACCCCCTGGTCGGACCAGGCGGTCAGGTCGCCGTGCGCGGGCGGGGTGAGGCCGGTGTCGGCGTGCAGCTCGCGGTAGATGTTGCCCAACGACCGGGGCAGCGGCCGCACATGCCGGTCCACCGCGAACGACAGGCCGATCGGATGGCCGGGCGTCGGGTACGGGTCCTGGCCGACGATCAGCACCCGGACCTGGCGCAGCGGTCGTTCGAAGGCCCGCAGGATCTGCGGGCCGGCTGGCAGGTAGGGGCGGCCGGCGGCCACCTCGGCCCGCAGGAACTCGCCCATCGCGGTCACCCGGTCGGCCACCGGGGCCAGTGCGGTGGCCCAGTCGTCCGCGACGAGGGAACTCAGCGGTGCCGGCATGGGCGGGACGCTACCGGGGGTCAGCCGAAGTGGTCCCAGCCGCCCGCGGCCGTCCACGGCTGGCCGTCCACGATCACCCCGCTGCCCTCGCGGACCACTCCGATCGGTGTCCAGTCCGGCGGGACCGACGCCTTGTCGGGGAAGGTCGCCGCCAACGGGTGGTCGTCGCCGCCGGTCAGGGCCCACTCCATCGGGTCGCGACCGAGGGCGGAGGCGACCTCGGTGAGCCGGGCGTGCACCGGGACAACCTTGGTGGACAGCTCGATCGCCACCCCGGACTCGTCGGCCAGGTGGCGCAGGTCGGCCAGCAGCCCGTCGGACACGTCGATCATCGACGTCGCCCCGGCCCGGGCCGCGACGACCCCCTGGGCCAGCGGCGGTTCGGGTACCCGGTAGGAACCGACCAGCGCGGCCGGCGACCGGAACCCGCGGGACAGCACGGCCAGCCCGGCCGCCGCCCAGCCCAGCCGGCCGACGACCGCCACGACGTCGCCGATCCGTGCCCCCGACCGGCGGACGGGGTCCCGGCCGGCCAGGTCACCCAGCACGGTCACCGAGATGGTCAGCACGGTGGATCGGGTGATGTCGCCGCCGACGATGCCCGCGCCCACCTTGGTCGCCTCGGCCGCCAACCCCCGGCCGATGTCCAGCACCAGGTCGGTGGGCGTTTCGCCCGGCGCGCACAGCCCGACCAGCAGCGCGGTCGGCACCGCTCCCATCGCCACCACGTCGGCCATCGAGGCGAGGGCGGCGCGCCGGCCGATCTGCTCGCCGGTGGCCCAGTCGGTGCGGAAGTGCACGCCGTCGACCAGGACGTCCACCGTGGCCACCACCCGGCCGTCCGGCGTCGCGATGACAGCGCAGTCGTCACCGGGGCCGACCAGGGTGGTCGCCGGCTGGACGGTCGGCGCGACGAGCGCGTCGATCACGGAGAATTCGCCGGTGGTGGCCAGGGTGGCCGGTTGGCTGCTGATGGTGCACCTCGCTGCAAATCGGTGGTCGGACCGAAGGCCCATCATTCCCGATCCGGGTGCCGACGATCCGCCGTCGCGGGGACCGATAGGCTCGGGCGTCAGCACCGCAGCAAGTTCATGGAGCAGGTAAGGGGCACACCGTGGTGGAGGCGTTCATCCTCATCCAGACCGAGGTCGGCCAGGCCGCCGCGGTCGCCCAGGCGATCGCCGAACTCCCGGGAGTGACCAGCGCCGAGGACGTCACCGGGCCGTACGACGTGATCGTGCGGGCCGAGGCGCAAACCGTCGACGAACTCGGCAAGCTCGTGGTGGCCAGGGTGCAGGGAGTCGCCGGGATCACCCGGACGCTGACCTGCCCGGTGGTGCACCTCTGACCGAATCGGCAGGGTTCCCCCGCTGGCGGGTGGTCGCCGCGATCGGCGTTGCCGTGGTGGCCATCGTCGTCGTGATCGTCGGGGCGAACATCGTCCGCTCGCGGCCGACGGCCTCCGTGGACGACCCGCTCGCGTTGTCCGCGGTCGATGCGCCCGGCGCCGGCACACCCGCCTGCGCTGCGCTGACCGCTGCGCTGCCCACGCAGTTGGGTGGGCTGCCCCGCCGGACGATCCAACACGGTGACGATCCGTCCATGACCGGCGTCGCCGCCTGGGGCGAACCCCCGGTCGTCCTGCGCTGCGGGGTGCCGACCCCCGCCGAGCTGACCTGTACCGCGGCGCTGCAGGAGGTCGACGGGGTGGCCTGGCTGGCAGTGTCCACCGGTGGGGACACCACCTACTTCCTGGTCGACCGGTCCGTCCGGGTGGCGCTCACCGTGCCCGCCGCGGTCACCACCACCGGTCCGTGGCAGGAGGCGTCCGCGCTGATCGCCGTGACGCTGCCCGAACGGGATGTCTGCCAGGGCGGGGTGCCGCTGCCGGCCGACGGCGAGTAGGCGGACTCAGGCCGATCAGCTCCCGATCAGCGCAACCCGGTCCCCCGGGCCAGGGATGTGCGGATGAGCACCGTGATCAGGTCCCGGTAGGACACGCCCGCCTTGGCCCACATGGCCGGGTACATGGAGATCGGGGTGAATCCGGGCAGCGTGTTCACCTCGTTGATGACGACTCGGTCGCCGACGTCGCCGTCGGCCCGGACGAAGAAGTCGACCCGGGCCAGACCCTGCGCGTCCAGGGCGGTGAACGCCCGGCGGGACAGCTCGCGGATCCGTTCGGTCACTTCGGCCGGCAGGTCCGCGGGAATGTCGAAGCTGGCCGCGGTGTCGTCCAGATACTTGGCGTCGAAGTCGTAGAACTCGTACCCGCCGCCGACGTGGATCTCGGCGGTGGGGGACGCCTCGATCCGCCCGTCCGGGTACTCGAGCACCCCGCATTCGATCTCGCGACCGATGACCGCCTTTTCCACCAGCACCTTCGGGTCGGTCTCCCGGGCGTAGGCGATCGCCCGGTCCAGTTCGGACCACTCGGCGACCCGGCTGACGCCCAGCGACGAGCCGGCCCGGGCCGGCTTGACGAACACCGGCAGCCCGAGCCGGTCCTTCTGCTCGGCGGTGAGGGTGGCCGCGCCCGGCCGGAGCACCACCCAGTCGCCGACCGGAAGGCCCTCGGCAGCCAGCAGCTTCTTGGTGAACTCCTTGTCCATGGCGGCGGCGGACGCCAACACCCCGGCGCCCACGTAGGGCACACCGGCCAGCTCCAGCAGGCCCTGGATGGTGCCGTCCTCGCCGTACGGGCCGTGCAGCACCGGGAACACCACGTCCACATCGAACACCGAACGCTCCGTGGCCGGATCCAGCGACACGAGGGTGGCCGCGGTGGGGTCGACCGGGAGGGCGACCACGGACCCGGCGGTGACGGTGGGCAGCTCGGTCAGGGCGGCCGCGGGGAGCGCCTCCGGGTCCACCTGCAGCCACCGGCCGGCCGGGGTGATACCGATCGCGGTGACGTCGAACAGGTCGGTGTCGATGTTGGCCAGCACCCCGGCGCCCGAGATGCAGGACACCGGGTGCTCGCCGCTGCGGCCGCCGAACACGACGGCCACCCGGATCCGCTCACTCATGCCTGCGACCCTATCCGGGCGCGCACACGCGTCCGCCGAGCAACACAGAGGTGTCGCTCACTCGGCGCTGTGCGGCTGATCCATCAGGAAACGGATCATCTGGGTGGGCGGCAGGTGGCGGTAGCAGACCTGATACACGGCCTCCGTGATGGGCATGTCGACCCTGTGCCGGACCGCCAGGTCTCGCACCGAGCGGCAGCTCACGACCCCCTCGGCCACCTGCCCGCCGGCGGCGTCCAGCGCCGCGTCCAGGCCGATCCCCGCCGCCAGCCGGCCGCCCAGGGTCCGGTTGCGCGACAGCGGCGACCAGCACGTCGCGACCAGGTCGCCCAGCCCGGCCAGGCCGGCGAAAGTGGCCGGGATGGCGCCCAGTTCGACGCCCAGCCGGGTCACCTCGTTCAGGCCCCGGGTGATCAGCGAGGCGGCCGCGTTCAGGCCCAACCCCAGTCCATCGGCGATGCCACAGGCCAACGCGATGATGTTCTTGCCGGTGCCGGCGATCTCGGCGCCGATCACGTCGGTGATGGTGAACGGTCGGAAATAGGGTGTGGCGCAGGCCTCCTGCACCGCCCGGGCCCGGTCGTGATCGGTGCAGGCCAGGACCGACGCGGTGGGCCGCGCCAACGCGATCTCGGCGGCCAGGTTCGGTCCGGTCAGCACCACGATGCGCTCCGGCTCGATCTGCCCGACCCGCGAGATCACCTCGCTCATCCGCAGGCCGGTGCCGATCTCCACCCCCTTGGCCAGCGACACGACCGGTACCGCCCGCGGCAGACTGTCCCGGAACACCCGCAGATTCTCCCGCAGCGCCTGGCTCGGCACGGCCAGCACGACGGCGTCGATGCCGATCAGCGCCGCGTCGAAATCCGATGTGCTATGCAGGTTCTCGGGCAGATCGACACCCGGCAGGTAGTCGGGATTGCGGCGTGACTCGCGGATCGCGGTGACCACCGATTCGCGCCGCGCCCACAGGGTGACGTCGCGGCCGGCATCGGCCAGCACCTTGGCGAAGGTGGTGCCCCAGGAACCCGCGCCGAGAACCGCCAACCGCTGCAGGGTGTCGGTCACCGCTCCGGCGTCTCCGGTGGGCCGGGCGCTGACGAGGGTGCCGGGGCCGGTGACTGGTCGCCGGCGGCCCGCTGCGCGAGCCGCTCCGCCTTGCGCTGGTCGTAGAACTCGGTCGGCGGCGTGACGCCGCGGACCTCGCCCACCATCTCCCGGACGGCGCTCATGATCCGGATCGACGCCGTGCGGATGGCACGGGCGTCGTGCGCGCCGGCCCGCAGGTCGTCCAGGTCGACCGGCGCCCCGAACACCGTGTGCACCTCCTTGCGCGGCAGCGGGTGGAAGCGACGACCCTCGACGTAGGACGTGTACACCTTGTTGGACCCCCAGTGGGCCACCGGAATCACCGGAAAGTCACCGGTGAGGGCAAGCGCACCGACGCCCATCCGCGGCTTCATCGGCCACATGTCGGGATCCCGGGTGACGGTGCCGTCCGGGTAGATCAGCACCACCTTGCCGGCCAGGATGGCGGCGGTCGCCGCGTCCAGACTGTTCTGGCCGGCGCCGGCGCCGGCCCGATCGACGGGGATCTGCTCGGAGTTGGCCAGCGCCTGCCCGAGCACGGGCACCTTCCACAGTGACGCCTTGGCCATGAATCGCGGGATCCGACCGGTCTTGCGCACCGCGACCGAGTCGAACAGCGGGTCCAGGTGCGAGATGTGGTTGGCCACGAGCAGGTAGCCGCCCTTGCGGCGGGCGTGCTCGGCGCCGGCGATCCGCTGCCGGCCCAGGAGAAACGCCATCGGGTACATCACGGCCTTGCAGAAGGCGAGCCAGGCGTTGCCCTTCTCGTATACGGGACTGCGCGCCACCTTCTGCTCTCCTTCGCGACCGACGTCGCCCGTCACCCTAGTCGGCCGAGCGGGCGAGCGGGCGAGGCCGCCATCGAGCACAGGGGGACAGCGCTGAGACCGCACTCATGCTCGGCGGCGCGGACCGCTCGCACGGAACATCCGGGCGCCCCCAGCGACCCGAAGTTCCGCAACCCCCGCACACCTGGACCCCGCGGCCACGCGAACCCCCTCGCACGGAACATCCGAGCGCCCCCAGCGAACCGAAGTTCCGCAACCCCCGGTCGCCACGTCGGCCGAGCCTGCGGAGGGGCCCGACGCACCGATACGCACTGTTCATGTCGGAGGTAGCGGCCCGCGCTGGGCTCCGGAGACAATGGCGCGGTGACCGCGAGCGAAACGACCAAGCCGACCAAACCGACCACCCCGACCAACGGTCCGGCGGCCGGACCCGTCGGGCGGCCCGCCGCGCGGCGCAGCACCCGGGGCGCGGCGGCCGGCTCCGGCCCGGCCCCCACGACGGATGTCAGAGCCGGTGAGAGCACCGCGGAGGCCATGGTCGAGCCGTTCCACGGCGGGCCGTCCGAGGTGGCGGTGGACAGCGCGATGATCGCGGAGATCGAGGAGGACACGCTGCCCGACGACCGGTTCTCCAACCGGGAGCTGTCCTGGCTGGACTTCAACGCGCGGGTGCTGGCGTTGGCCGAGGACCGCGGTCAGAAGCTGATGGAGCGAGCCAAGTTCCTGGCGATCTTCGCCTCGAACCTGGACGAGTTCTACATGGTGCGGGTCGCCGGGCTCAAACGCCGCCGGGACATGGGGTTGTCGGTGACCAGCGCGGACGGGCTGACGGCGTCCGAGCAGCTGGCGCTGATCTCGGCCCGGACCCAGGAGTTGGTCGAGCGGCAGGGCCGCTGCTTCGTCGACGAGGTGCTGCCGGCGTTGGCCGAGGCGGGCATCCGGATCGTGCGCTGGAGCGAGGTGGACGCGGCCGACCGGTCCCGGCTCGGCGAATACTTCACGGCACAGATCTTTCCGGTGCTGACCCCGCTCGCGGTCGATCCGGCCCATCCGTTCCCCTACATCTCCGGCCTGAGCCTGAGCCTGGCAATCATCGTCCGGAACCCGGAGTCGGGCGCCGAACGCTTCGCACGGGTGAAGGTGCCACCCAACGTCGACCGCTTCATCCAGGTCCGCCGGGGGACCTTCGACTTCCTGCCGCTGGAGGAGCTGATCGCGGCCCACCTGGGCCAGCTCTTCCCGGGCATGGATGTGGTGGAACACCAGGCGTTCCGGCTGACCCGCAACGCCGATCTGGAGGTCGAGGAGGACCGCGACGAGGACCTGCTGCAGGCCCTCGAGCGGGAGCTGGCCCGACGCAGGTTCGGACCACCGGTTCGGTTGGAGGTCACCAATGCCATCAGCGAACGCGTGCTGACCTGGCTGCTGACCGAGTTGGACGTGGATCCGGCGGACGCGATGGAGGTGCCGGGGCTGCTTGACCTGTCGAGCCTCTGGCAGCTGTACGGGGTCGACAAGCCGGCCCTCAAGGATCCGCCGTTCGTGCCGGCCACCAACCCGGCGTTCGCCGAAGGAGAGACACCCAAGAGCGTGTTCTCCACCCTTCGTGACGGGGACGTGTTGCTGCATCACCCCTACGAATCGTTCGCCACCACGGTGCAGCGGTTCATCGAGCAGGCCGCGGCCGACCCGCGCGTGCTGGCCATCAAGCAGACCCTGTACCGCACGTCGGGCGACTCCCCCATCGTCGACGCGCTGATCTCCGCGGCGGAGGCGGGCAAGCAGGTGGTCGCCCTGGTGGAGATCAAGGCCCGGTTCGACGAGCAGGCCAACATCTCGTGGGCCAAGGCGTTGGAACGCGCGGGCGTGCACGTGGTCTACGGGCTGGTCGGTCTCAAGACGCACTGCAAGACGGCGCTGGTCATCCGCCAGGAGGGCAAGACCCTGCAGCGCTACTGCCACCTGGGCACCGGCAATTACAACCCCAAGACCGCGCGCATCTACGAGGATCTCGGCCTGCTCACCGCGGACCCCGACATCGGCGCCGACCTGACGGACCTGTTCAACGTGCTGACCGGCTACTCCAGGCAGACCGAGTACCGGAACCTGCTGGTGGCCCCGCATTCCATCCGCAGCGGGGTGATCACCCGGATCGAGCGGGAGATCGAGCATCAGAAGGCGGGTCGCGGCGGCCTGGTCCGGCTGAAGATGAACTCCATCGTCGACGAACGGGTGATCGACGCGCTCTACCGGGCGTCCCGGGCCGGAGTGACCGTCGACGTGACCGTTCGCGGGATCTGCGCCCTGCGGGCCGGCGTCCCCGGCCTGTCCGAGAACATCACGGTGCGATCGATTGTCGGCCGTTTCCTGGAGCATTCGCGGATCTTCTACTTCCGCAACGGTGCCAGGTCGCTGGCGGGCGGTGGCACCTCCGAGGAGTACTGGATCGGCAGCGCGGACATGATGCACCGCAACCTCGACCGTCGGGTCGAGGCCCTGGTCCAGGTCAAGTCCCGGGCGGCCACCGAGCGGATGGCGCGCCTGTTCGAGCTCACCACCGCCCCCGACACCCGCTGCTGGACCCTGGGTCCGGACGGCTGGACGCCATCCCCGGCGGACGGCCCGGGTGTCGACATCCAGGAGGAGTTGCTGCGCGGTCGGGTCAGCCGTGGCGAGTGATTCCGCCTCGGTGATCCGGGCCGCCGGCGCGGTGCTGTGGAAGCCGTCCCGTCGGGACGGCCTGCGGATCGCACTGGTGCACCGGCCCCGGTACGACGACTGGTCCCTGCCCAAGGGAAAGGCGGAGCCCGGCGAGGTCGTCCAGGTGACGGCAGCGCGCGAGGTCCAGGAGGAGACCGGGTTCCGGGCGGCCATCGGGCGCTCCCTGACGACCGTGTCCTACACGACGACTGCCGGTCCGAAGACGGTGCAGTACTTCGCCGCTCGCCGGATGGGCGGCTATTTCACGCCGAACAAAGAAGTGGACCGGCTCGAGTGGCTGCCGGTTGCCAAGGCCGGCGTCCGGATGAGCTATGAGTTCGACCGGGCCGTGCTGGGCACGTTCGCCCTGGAACCCGCCGCGCAACAGGGGGTCCTGCTGGTCCGGCACGCGCGCGCCGGCCAGCGCGAGGGCTACGACGGCGACGACGCCGACCGGCCGCTGGACGCCAAGGGTCGTCGACAGGCGGCGGCGCTCATCGGTGAGCTGGGCGTGTTCGCTCCGATCGCCGTGCACAGCGCGCCACTGGAACGGTGCCGGGGCACCGTCAGCCCGCTGGCGGAAAAGCTGGGCACCCCGGTCGTCCCGGAGAAGTCACTCTCCGAAGACTCCTATCGCGACGATCCGGCCGCTGCCCGGCGCCGGCTGGTCGAGCTCGCGACGGCCCAGAAACCAGGTGAGTCCATCGTCGTCTGCAGTCAGGGCGGCGTGATCCCCGGCGTCGTGAGATCGCTCGCGACCCTGGACGACGTGTCGGTGGCCGGCGTCAGCACCCCGAAGGCCGCCTTCTGGTTCCTCTCGTTCGACGGCCGGCGCCTGGTGCAGGCGGATCCGTATCCCGCGCCCCAGGCCTGAGCAGCTCGGCCGAGCAGCCCGAAAGCCCCGGCGGGCGAGGTTTCCCACGTCCCCCGGGGCTACCGAGATCAGGTAGAACTCAGCTGGTGGCCGCGGCGGCCGCCGGCTTGGCGGCGGCGCGCCGGGCCGGCGACTTGGCCGCGGTGGTGGTGGTCTTGGCCGTGGCCGTCTTGGCCGCCGTCGCCTTGGTGGCCCGCGTGGTGGTCTTCGGTGCTGCCGCGGTCTTCGCCGCGGTGGAGGTGGACCGGGACCGGGTGGTCGTCGTCGCGCCCGCGGCCGCCGGCTTGGCTGCGGCCGACCGGGTCCGGGTGGTGGTGGTCCCGGCCGGCTTGGCCGCGGCCGCCCGGGTCCGCGTGGTCGTCGTCTTCGCAGGCGCCGCAGCCGCTGTCGCCCGCGCGGCCGCGGCCGCGGCCCGAGCGGTCAGGGGGGTGTTGGTCGGCTTGGGCAGCTTGACCGTGCCGGCGATGACGTCCTTGAAGTACTTCCCGGGACGGAACGCCGGGACGTTGGTCTTGCGAACCTTGACCGCATCACCGGTGCGCGGGTTGCGGGCCGTGCGCGCGGCGCGAGCACGCTTCTCGAAGACGCCGAACCCCGAGATCGAGACGTTGCGGCCCTTCTGGACCTCCCGCTGGACGAGGTCGATGAAGCCCTCGACGGCGATCTGCGCCTTCTTCTTGTCACCGTCCAACCGCTCCGCCAGCTGGTTGATCAGGTCGGTCTTGTTCACGGTCCCTCCCGGGCACCTCGGGCCCGCGGAACGTTGGGGGCCGATTGGTGGCAAACGGTAGGCGCAAATCGGCGAAAGCGCCAGTGCGCCACGCCCAGGAAGCTGTGTGTTCTAACGGTTCTCAGCCACCTCGCGGGCCCGCAGGGCGACTGCGAGCGGGTTTCGCGAGGTCACGATTGGCGTGGAAGTTGTTCTCCTGCAGGTGATACCAGCAATCCGGCGGGCGGACGCCGGCTATTGGGTGACCGGCTTGAACGCCGGCCGGGTGGCCTCGAAATTCGCGATTTCGTCGGCGTGCCGCAGGGTCAACGAGATGTCGTCCCAGCCCTCGAGCAGGCGCCAGCGGATGTAGGGGTCGATCTGGAACTTGATGACCAGCGGGCCCGCGGTGATCGTCTGCTTCTGCAGATCGACGGTGACCTGGGTGCCGGGCTCGTTCTCCAGCAGTTTCCACAGCAGCTCCACCTCGTCCTGGGTGACCTGCGCGGCGACCAGCCCGGCTTTGGCCGAATTGCCCCGGAAGATGTCCGCGAACCTGGGCGAGATGACCACCCGGATCCCGTAGTCCATGAGCGCCCAAACCGCGTGCTCCCGCGACGATCCGGTGCCGAAATCGGCCCCGGCGACCAGCACCGAGCCGGCCCGGAAATCGGGCTGGTTGAGCACGAAGGTGGGGTCCCCCCGCCAGGCCGCGAAAAGGCCGTCCTCGAATCCGGTGCGGGTGATCCGCTTGAGGTACACGGCCGGGATGATCTGGTCGGTGTCCACGTTGGTCCGGCGCAGCGGGATCCCGATTCCGGTGTGGCTGGTGAAGGCGTCCATCGTTGTCTCCTTGGCGTTCTTCGGTCGCAGATTCCGGGCCGGGTCAGGCGTTCGATCCGGCCGGCGCCGGTGCGGGGTCGAGATCGGCCGGGGATGACAGGGTGCCGCGCACCGCGGTCGCCGCGGCCACCAGGGGTGAGACCAGGTGCGTGCGCCCACCCTTGCCCTGGCGACCCTCGAAGTTCCGGTTCGAGGTGGACGCGCTGCGCTCGCCGGGCGCCAGCTGGTCGGGGTTCATGCCCAGGCACATCGAGCACCCGGCGCTGCGCCACTCGGCCCCGGCGTCCAGGAAGACCCGGTCCAGTCCCTCCTCCTCGGCCTGTGCGCGGACCCGCATCGAGCCGGGCACCACCAGCATCCGCAGGGTCGGATCGATCGTCCGTCCCCGCAGGATGTCCGCGGCGGCCCGCAGGTCCTCGATCCGGCCGTTCGTGCAGGAGCCGAGAAACACGGTGTCCACGTGGATCTGACGTAGCGGTGTACCCGGGGTCAGATCCATGTAGGACAGCGCCTTCTCGGTCGCCAGCCGCTCGTTGTCATCGGCGATCGACTCCGGGTCGGGGACGGCGTCGGCCAGCGGCAGGCCCTGGCCGGGGTTGGTCCCCCAGGTGACGAACGGGGTGAGCGCGTTGCCGTCGAGGACGACCTCGGCGTCGAAGGTCGCGTCGTCGTCGGTGTGCAGCGACCGCCAGTACTCGACCGCACGGTCCCACTGCTCGCCCTGCGGCGCGTGGTCGCGGCCCTGCACGTAGTCGAAGGTGGTCTCGTCCGGGGCGATCATGCCGGCCCGCGCGCCGGCCTCGATCGACATGTTGCAGATCGTCATCCGGCCCTCCATGGACAGGGCCCGGATCGCCTCCCCGCGGTATTCCAAGACGTAGCCCTGCCCGCCGCCGGTGCCGATCTTGGCGATCACGGCCAGGATGATGTCCTTGGCCGTCACACCGGGCGCCAGCGTGCCGTCGACTGTGATGGCCATCGTCTTGAACGGCTTGAGGGGCAAGGTCTGGGTGGCCAGCACGTGCTCGACCTCGCTGGTGCCGATGCCGAAGGCCAGCGCCCCGAAAGCGCCGTGAGTGGAGGTGTGCGAGTCGCCGCAGACGATCGTCATCCCCGGCTGGGTGATGCCCAATTGGGGGCCGACGACGTGCACGATGCCCTGCTCGTAGTCGCCCATCGGGAACAGCCGCACCCCGAACTCCGCGCAGTTGGCCCGCAGCGTCTCCACCTGGGTCCGGGACACCGGGTCCTCGATCAGCAGGTTGCGGCTGCGGGTGCCGTCCGGTCCGGCCTGGAACAGGGTGGGCACGTTGTGGTCCTCGGTGGCCAACGTGAGGTCCGGCCGCCGTACCGGCCGGCCGGCCTGCCGCAGGCCGTCGAAGGCCTGCGGGCTGGTCACCTCGTGCACCAGGTGCAGGTCGATGTAGAGCAGGTCGGGTTCACCCTCCGCGGAGTGCACGACGTGCGCGTTCCAGACCTTTTCGGCGAGCGTGCGCCCCATTGCCGACCTCTCCCGTCCGAATGTGGACATCTGCTCGGGCGATGCTGGCCCCACCGTCCCCCGGCGCTCGGCGGCCGGGTGGACATCTCAACATGTGGGATTCTAGTATCGCCTCATGGGACAGCATAGCGGCATCGGCGTGCTGGACAAAGCCGTCGCCGTGCTCACTGCCGCGGCGGCCACGCCGGTCACGCTGGCCGAGCTGTGCGCAACCACCGGTCTGCCCCGCGCGACGGCGCACCGGCTGGCGGTCGGCCTGGAGGCGCACGGGCTGCTGACCCGGGACGCCGGGGGACGCTGGTGCCAGGGCCCGCTGCTGGCCGTGCTCGCCTCGGGGGCGCCCGATCCGCTCGTGCGGGCCTGCGCCGGGGTCCTGCCCCGGCTGCGCGACCGCACCGGCGAGAGCGTGCAGGTGTACCGGGCCGACGGGCTGTCCCGGGTGTGCGTGGCGGTGGCCGAGCCCCTGTCCGGCCTGCGCGACACCGTGCCGCTCGGCGCCCGGTTGCCGATGACCGCCGGCTCCGGGGCCCAGGTGCTCATCGCCTGGGCCGATGCCGGTTACCAGCGGGCCGTGCTGGCCCAGGCCTCGTTCACGGAGCCGTCGCTGGCCGCCGTGCGTCGGCGCGGTTGGGCGCAGTCGGTGGCCGAGCGGGAGCCCGGCGTGGCCTCGGTGTCCGCCCCCGTGCGCTCGCCGGCGGGCGACGTCATCGCCGCGGTATCGGTGTCCGGCCCGGTGGATCGCATCGGGCGGCAGCCGGGCGAGCACTGGGCCGGGGATCTGATCGAGGCCTCGGCGTCGCTCACTGCCGCGCTCACCGCGTCTGCCTGACGGCCGCCCGGACAGCGACGTCGCCGGAAACACAGCAACCCGGACGCGTGCCGCGTCCGGGTTGTCAATGCCGATGCGTAGCCCCGAAGGGATTCGAACCCTCGCTACCGCCGTGAGAGGGCGGCGTCCTAGGCCGCTAGACGACGGGGCCCTAGAACATCTCGACACTCGGCGGCGCTGCCGAGCCCCGAACATGCTACCCGACGGACACCGGCTGCCGGCGTCCGCGGTCGATCGCTGGGGTACTAGGACTCGAACCTAGAATGAGGGAATCAGAATCCCTAGTGTTGCCAATTACACCATACCCCACTGGGCATCTCGACCGGCGGTCCGGACGAGGCACCGGCAGACCATACTACCCGCCGGGCGGCCGATTCCTAAATTGTGAGCCGAGCCTGCCGCAACCGGGCCAGCGTGACCTCCCGGCCGAGCAGCTCCATCGACTCGTACAGCGGCGGCGAGACGGTTCGTCCGGTGACGGCGACCCGGACGGGCCCGAAGGCGACTCTGGGCTTGAGGCCGAGTCCATCGATCAGCCTGGCCTTCAGTTCGGTCTCCATGGCCCCCGCGGTGAACTCGGGCACGGACCCGACGGCCGCGATCGCCTCGTCCAGCACCGGGATCGCCTCGGCCGTCAACACCTTCGCCGCGGCCGCCTCGTCCGCCGCGAAGGCGTCCCCGGCGAACAGGAAACCGACCATGGTGGCCGCCTCGGACAGCAGGGCGGAGCGCTCCTGGACCAGCGGTGCCACCGCCCGCACCAGCTCGACCTGCTCCGGCGCCGGCTGCGCCGGCAGCCCGCCGGTGATGCTCAGATACGCCGCCAACCGGCCGGCGAAGTCGTCCGGGGCGAGCATCCGGATGTGCGCGCCGTTGATCGCCGCGGCCTTCTTGCGGTCGAACCGGGCCGGATTCCCCGATATCCGATGACCGTCGAACGCGGCAACCAGTTCGGCCGGGTTGAAGATGTCCCGGTCCGCACCGTCCTGGGCCGGCAGCGACCAACCCAGTAGCGCCAGGTAGTTGACCATGCCCTCGGTGATGAACCCGTCGTCCCGGTACTGGAACAGGTTCGACTGCGGATCCCTCTTCGACAGCTTGCGGTTGCCCTCACCGGTGACGAAGGGCAGGTGCCCGAACTGCGGCACCAGTTGCGCCCGGCCGATGTCGATCAGCGCCTCGTACAGGGCGATCTGCCGCGGCGTCGAGGGCAGCAGATCCTCGCCGCGCAGCACGTGGGTGATGCCCATCAGCGCGTCGTCGACCGGGTTGACCAGAGTGTAGAGGGGCTCGCCGGTGCCGCGGACCAGCACCGGGTCGGGCACGCTGCCGGCCGGGAAACTCACCCGGCCGCGCACCAGATCGTCGAAACCGATGTCCCGATCGGGCATCCGCAGCCGCAGCACCGGCTGTCGTCCGGCTGCCACGGCATCTGCGATCAGCGCGGAATCCGGTGTGCGGTCGTAGTTGTCGTAGCCCAGCTTGGGATCGCGGCCCGAAGCGACGTGACGAGCTGTGACATCCTCCGCGGTGGAGTACGACTCGTACAGGTGACCGGCGCCCACCAGCTCGGCAACCACCTCGCGGTAGATGTACCCGCGCCGGCTCTGCCGGTAAGGGGCGTGCGGGCCGCCGACGTTCGGCCCCTCGTCCCAGTCCAGGCCCAGCCAGGTCAGCGCGTCGACGATCGCCTGATAGGACTCCTCGGAGTCCCGGGCCGCGTCGGTGTCCTCGATCCGGAAGACGAACGTGCCGCCGTGATGCCGGGCGAACGCCCAGTTGAACAGGGCGGTGCGGGCCAGCCCGACGTGCGGGGTGCCGGTCGGCGACGGGCAGAAGCGGGCGCGAACCGGCATCAGCGGGCCTGGATCGGATTGGTGAGCGTGCCGATGCCCTCGACGGTGACCGAGATCGTCTGGCCGTCCACCATCGGCCCGACCCCGGCCGGGGTGCCGGTCAGCAGTACGTCACCGGGCAGCAGCGTCATGATGCCACTGACGTACTCCAGGAACTCGCCGATGGAGAACACCATGTCGGCGGTCGAGCCGTCCTGCACGACCTTGTCGTCGAGTTCGGTGGTGATCCGCAGCTCGGCCGGATCCAGTTCGGTCTCGATCCACGGCCCGAGCGGGCAGAACGTGTCGTAGCTCTTGGCCCGGGTGAACTGGACGTCGGCCTTCTGCTGGTCGCGCGCAGTGACATCGTTGGCCACCGTGTAGCCCAGGATCACCGAGGCGGCGTCCTCGGCCCGCACGTCCCGGCACGGTTTGCCGATCACCACGGCAAGCTCGCCCTCGTAGTCGACCCGGTTGGAGTTCGCGGGCAGCTTGATCGCCGCGTTCGGCCCGATCACGCTGGTCGACGGCTTCATGAACAGGGTCGGGCTGGTCGGTACCGGGTTGCCCAGCTCGGCGGCATGATCGCGGAAGTTGCGGCCCAGGCAGAGCACCTTGGACGGCAGGATCGGCGCCAGCAGGCGGACGTCGGCCAGCGGCCACGATTTCCCGCTGAACTGCGGCGGCCCGAACGGGTGGTCCGCGATCTCCCGCGCCCGCTGCTCGCTGCCGTCCGGGCCGTCGACGGCCGCGAAGGCCACGCCGTCGGGATGGGCAATTCTGGCCAGTCGCATGGAACCCCTCACCTCGCCTTCGGTGCCGGCAGCGCGTAGACCAGCGCGTCCACCAGCGCCTGCCACGACGCCTCGACGACGTTCGCGTGCACACCGACGGTGGTCCACTCCGGCGACCCGGCCGTCCCCTGCACCGCGCTGGACACCAGCACCCGGGTGATCGAGTCGGTGCCGGCGTGCCCGGCCAGGATGCGGACCTTGTAGTCGACCAGTTCGACCTCGTTCAGTTCCGGGTACTGCTCGGCGACCGCGCTGCGCAGCGCCGAATCCAGGGCGTTGACCGGGCCGTTGCCCTCGGCGGTGGCGATGATCCGCCGGTCGCCGACGTACACCTTGACCGTCGCCTCGCTGTTCACCGCACCCCCGGTGTTCTCCACGATCACCCGGTACGACTCCAGGGTGAACGGCCGCACCGGTTCGGCCGTCCCGGCCGCGGCCGCGTCGGCCGCCCCGAGCACGTCCCGGATGAGCAGTTCGAACGATGCGTCGGCCGCCTCGTACGACCAGCCCGCGGCTTCCCGGTCCTTCACCGCGTCCACGATCCGGCCGACCGCCTGCGGCCGGCCGGTCAGGTCCACACCCAGCTCCTTGGCCTTGAGCTCCACCGAGGCCCGGCCGGCCATCTCGGTGATCAGGATGTGCATGTCGTTGCCGACCAGCGTCGGATCCAGGTGGTTGTACAGGTCCGGATCGACCTTGATCGCCGACGCGTGCAGGCCGGCCTTGTGCGAGAAGGCGGACGAGCCCACGTACGCCTGGTGGGTGTTCGGCGCGATGTTGGCCAGTTCGGCCAGCGCGTGCGAGACCCGCATCATCTCGGCCAGTGCCCCGTCCGGCAGCACCGGCAGGTTCATCTTGGTGGTCAGATTGCCAACCACCGCGAACAGGTCGGCGTTGCCGGCCCGCTCGCCGTACCCGTTGGCGGTGCACTGCACGTGGGTGGCGCCGGCCTGCACCGCGGCCACCGTGTTGGCGACCGCGCAGCCGGTGTCGTCCTGGCAGTGGATGCCCAACCGGAACCCACCGCGGTCACGGACGTCGCGGACCACCCTTTCGATCCCCATCGGCAGCATGCCGCCGTTGGTGTCGCAGAGCACCGCGACGTCCGCGCCGGCGGTCACCGCGGCCTCGGCCACCCGCAGCCCGTAGTCACGGTCCGCCGCGTACCCGTCGAAGAAGTGCTCGCAGTCCAGGAACACCCGCCGACCGTGGTCCACCAGCAGCCGGACGGTGTCGGAGACCATGTCCAGGTTCTCCGCCAGTGTGGTGCGCAGCGCCCGCTCCACGTGCCGGACGTCGGACTTGGCGACCAGGGTGATCACCTCGGCCCCGGAGTCGAGCAGGGCCCGCACCTGCGGGTCCTGCTCCGCCCGGGTGCCCGCCTTGCGGGTCGCGCCGAACGCGACCAGCTTGGCCGTCGTCAGGGTCAGCTCGCCGGCCGCGGCCCGGGCGAAGAACTCGGTGTCCTTGGGCATCGCACCCGGCCATCCGCCCTCGATGAAGCCGACGCCCAACTCGTCCAGGAGGCCGGCGACGGCGATCTTGTCGGCGACCGAGTAGGTGATGCCCTCGCGCTGCGCCCCGTCGCGCAGGGTCGTGTCGAAGACGTGGAAGGCATCGCCCAACGGCGAGGACCGACGGGTCGTGGTGGACGGGCGGGGGGCGGCGGCGGACACGGTCATCATCAGGGTCAGCTGGAGGCCAGGGCGGCAAGGCGGTCGCCGATGGCGGCCGTCCGGGCGACGGACCCGCTCTGCCGGGTGGCCAGGTCGAACGCCACCGCGGCCTCGACCCGCCGGGCCGCCTCGGGCAGGCCCAGATGATCCAGCAGCAGGGCCACCGACAGGACGGTGGCGGTCGGGTCCGCCGTGCCGGTGCCGGCGATGTCCGGCGCGCTGCCGTGCACCGGCTCGAACATGCTCGGGTTGGTGCGGGACACGTCCAGGTTCCCCGATGCGGCCAGTCCGATCCCGCCGGACACCGCCGCGGCCAGGTCGGTGAAGATGTCGCCGAACAGGTTGTCGGTCACCACCACGTCGAACCGGCCGGGGTCGGTGACGAGGTAGATCATCGCGGCGTCCATGTGACAGTAGGCGACGGCGACGTCCTGGTACTCCATCGACACCTCCTCCACCACCCGGCTCCACAGCTGGCCGGAGTGCACGAGCACGTTGGTCTTGTGCACCAGGGTCAGGTGCTTGCGTGGCCGCCGGGCAGCCCGTTCGAAGGCGTCCCGGACCACCCGCTCGACGCCGAAGTAGGTGTTCAGCGACACCTCGGTCGCGATCTCGTGCGGGGTGTCCTTGCGCAGCAGTCCCCCGTTGCCGGCGTAGGGACCCTCGGTGCCCTCCCGCAGAACGATCAGGTCGATCGCCTTGTCCCCGGCCAGCGGACCCGGCACTCCCGGATAGAGCCGGGCGGGCCGCAGGTTCACATGGTGGTCGAGCTCGAACCGCAGGCGCAGCAGCAGGCCGCGCTCGAGAATGCCCGACGGCACCGTCGGGTCACCGACCGCGCCGAGCAGGATCGCGTCGTGGTCGCGCAGTTCCCGCAGCACCGAATCGGGGAGCAGTTCGCCGGTCCGGTGCCAGCGGGCCGCACCCAGGTCATACTCGTCGGTCACCACACCGGGCACGACGCCCCGCAGGACCTTCAGGCCCTCGGCCACCACCTCTGGACCGATGCCGTCACCGGGGATGACCGCGAGCTTCATCGTTGACCTCTCTCATGCCTCTCAGGACCGGGAATCACGCAGCGTCATCAGACACCGTGCCGAGCCCGGCAAAGGGTACCGTCCGCCGCGCCGCACTGATCCCAACGCTCACTCGGCCGGGATGCCCCGCACCTGGATGGCCTCGATCGCCTCGCCGATGCGGTCCAGCAGAGCCTGGTCCGGCAGCCGGTCCACCCGCAGCACCATGATCGCCGCGTGCCCGTCGAGTTCCTGGGAGAGCTGCGCGGCCTCGATGTTGGTGCCCTGTTCGCCCAGCAGCGCACCGATCGTGCCCATCACCCCGGGCCGGTCCGCGTAGGCGAACACCAGCAGGTTGCCCTCGGACCGCAGGTCGAAGTGGCGGCCGTTGATCTCGATCAGCTTGGCGACCAGCCGGGGACCGGACAGCGTGCCGGACACCGTGCGCTGGGCGCCATCGGCCATGGCCGCCCGCAGCCGCACCGACGAGCGGAAGTCGCCGATTTCCTCGGTGGACACCCCGGTCAGCGTCAGCCCGTGCTCGGCGGCCAGGGCGGGCGCGTTGACGAAGGTGACCGCCTCGGTGATGACCCCGCCGAAGATGCCGCGCACCGCGGCGAGCTGCAGGATCGAGGTGTCCACGGCGGCCAGGTCGCCGCGCACCTCGACCGCCACCTGGCTCGGCACGCCGCCGGTGACCGCGGTCAGGATCGTGCCGAGCCGGGAGACCAGCGGGATCCACGGCGCAAGCTCGTCCGACACCGGTCCGGCCGCCTGCACGTTCACCGCGTCCGGCACGAAATCGCCGCGCAGCGCCAGCTTCACGGACCGGGCCACGGCGGTGCCGGCCTTGTCCTGGGCCTCGGTGGTGGAGGCGCCCAGGTGGGGGGTGAGCACGGTGTTCGGCGCCGTGCGCAGGGGGCTGTCGGGACCGAGCGGCTCGTTGACGAACACGTCGATGCCCGCCCCGGCCACCCGACCGTCGGCCAGCGCGTCGGCCAGCGCCTGTTCGTCGATCAGCCCGCCCCGGGCCGCGTTGACGATGATCACGCCCGGCTTGACGGTCGCCAGCTCGGCGGCCCCGATCAGGCCCAGGGTCTCGGGGGTGCGGGGCAGGTGGATGGAGATGATGTCGGCGGTGGCCAGCAGGGTGGGCAGGTCGACCAGCCGCACCCCGAGGGCGGCGGCACGGGCCGGCTGCAGGTAGGGGTCGTAGGCGATGACGGTGGTGCCGAACGCGGCAATGCGGGCGGCGAACAGCTGGCCGATCCGGCCCAGGCCCACCACCCCGACGGTCTTGTCGGCGATCTCCACGCCGGTGAACCTGCTGCGCTTCCATTCCCCCGCCCGCAGCGAGGCGTCGGCGGCAGGCACCTGGCGGGCCACGGACAGGAGCAGCGCGACGGCGTGCTCAGCGGCGGTGATGATGTTGGACTGCGGGGCGTTGACCACCAGTACGCCCTTGGCGGTGGCCGCCGGGACGTCCACGTTGTCCAGGCCGATCCCGGCCCGCGCAACCACCTTCAGCTGCGGCGCGGCGGCCAGGGCCTGTGCGTCCATCCGGGTGGCGGACCGGATCAGCACCGCGTCGGCGTCGGAAAGGGCCGGGAGCAGGGCATCCCGGTCGGCGCCGTCCACGTGCCGGACCTCGACCTCGGAACCGAGGGCGTCCAGGGCGGACTGGGCCAGTTGTTCGGCGATCAGCACGACGGGTTTGGGCACGGCTTGTCATCTCCACAGTCGGGTTGGGGCCGTCGGCGCCGGGTCTGCACCGTCATTCGGGTGGAGACCGCACCTCGGCCCTGGACGCGGGCCGGCCGGCGGCCGGCGGCCGGGCAAACCATGCTAACCGGCCGACGACCACGCCCTTGCCGCCCGGGGTGCGGCACGGCCGAGTGATTCACACCGATGGCGGTATCAACACTCTCACGAGGTGTTCCTGAAGATCACCAGCAGCGATATCGTCCTTGCGTGCCTCGTGGCCGACAACGTGTCGGCCGGCGCTCCGACAGAACGGACCCCCCATGAGCACACCCGGTTACCCCGGAAACGACCCGTACGGAACCCCGGGCCAGCCGGATCCGGCTGGAGGCGCCCCGTACCAGCAGCCCGCCTACCCCCCGGCGGGGCAGTACCCGAGCCAGCCGTACGGGGCGCCGGGCTACCCGCCGGCCGGCGCCTACGGAGCGGCACCGACGCTCGCCCGCCCGGGCATGGTGACCGCCGCGGCCGTGCTGGCGTTCGTGGTCGGTGGCCTGTCCATCCTGGTCGGGCTCGTCGCCCTGTTCGCCGGGAGCGCGCTCACGAGCTACATCGGCGGTCTGGGTGGGGTGGTGATCGTCATCTCCATCCTCGTACTGGCCGTCGGCGCCCTCTACATCTGGTCCGGCCTGATGGCCCTGCAGGGCAAGAACGCCAAGATCCTTACCATCGTGGCCATCGTGGCCGCGGCGCTCGAACTGATCAGCCTGATCAGCAGCTACAGCACCGGGACGCTGGTCAGCCTGGCCATCTCGGCCGCCATCATCGCATTGCTCCTGCAGCAGCCCAGCAAGGCCTGGTTCAAGTCCAAGGGCGCCCCGACCTTCTGATCGGGCCGAGCGGAAAGAGGCTGGTGCGGCCATGAGCACCCCCGGATACCCCGGTCAACCGAACGATCCCTACGGCCAGCCGCCGGGATACGGCCAACCCGGCTACGGGCAGCCCGGTTACCAACAGCCCGGCTACCAGCAGCCTGGAAACCCATCGCCCGGTTACCCCACGGGCGGGCAGGCCGGTTACCCCACGGGCGGGCAGGCCGGTTACCCCACGGGCGGGCAGGCCGGTTACCCGTCCGGCGGCTTCCAACAGCCCTACCCGGCGCAGCCGGCCTACGGCCAGTACCCGCCTCCGCAGCCGCAGTATGCCGCCGGCTATCCCGGCTACGGGCAGCCGGTCAAGGCCGGTCGACCCGGAATGGTCACCGCGGCGGCCGTCCTGGCTTTCGTCTGGGGCGGCCTGGGCATCCTGTTCGGGATCATCGGGCTGGCCGCCGGTAGCCTGCTGACCTCGGTCAGCAGCGCGGCCTGCAATTCGACGAGTGCCTACTACAGCGACGCGACCACCGCCGACGTGTGCAACACGGCCAGCAGCGTCGGCGGCTTCATCATCGCCATCACCATCGGCACGATCGTGATCGCCGCGTTGATGATCGCCGGCGGCGTGACCGCGATCAGCGGCAAGAACGGCCAGATCCTGGTGATCGCTTGCGCCGTCTACGCGATCCTGGCGATCGTCTCGATCATCCTGTCCGGCTTCGGATTCACCTTCCTGCTGGGCTTCGTCATTCCCGTGCTGATCGTGGTGTTCCTGCTGAACACCCAGTCGCGTGGTTGGTTCCGGTCGGTCGGCGGCAAGACCTTCTGATTTCCTGACCGGAAAGGGGCGGCGCCGCCGGGTTCGGTGGCGCCGCCCTTTTTGCGCCGACCCGCCCGAATATTCGCGAACCCCTGGTTCTACTCTCCTGACAACAGCAGGCAGTGACGTGGATGGGGGCGGCATGACGTATCCCGAACAGCCGGGGAATCAGGGCGCATCGTGGTCGGGGCAACCCGGCTGGCCCGCCCAGCAACAACCGTGGAACCAGCCCGCCGCTGCGCCGACCTCGCAGTTTCCGGCGCCGCAATACCAGTCGCCGCAGTACCCGTCACCCCAGTACCCGCCGGCCGCGTCGACCGGGGCGGCACCACGGGGCGGCGGTCTGACGGCCGGCGCGGCGCTGTCGTTCGTCACCGTGGTATCCATGGCGGTCGCAGGCACCGTGGCGCTGATCGCCGTGGTCGCCGCGTCCGCAGTCAGTTCAACCCTCGGTTCTCTCGGCTCGTACGGTTCGTCGACCAGGTCGGCCGCGAGCAGTGCCACCGGTATGGCGGTAGTGGTCGTGATCGTCGCGCTCGGCTTGGCGTTCCTGCTGTTCTGGGGTGGCCTGCAGGCCACGCTCGGCCGGGGCATCGGTGCGGCGGTGGCCGGCAACATCGTGGCGATCGTGCTGGTCGTCATCGTGGCCGGGCAGTCGTCCGGCTACGCCCTGTTTCTGGCGATCGTGCCGGTGCTGGCCGTGATCGTGCTGGCCTCGGCCCGGTCCGCGCTGTCTCCGACGGCCGGCTGAGCCGCGCGATCTCGGGGCCCATCGCTGTTCTACGTACGGTAGGCGTCGGCGCGTCCGCGGATGTCGAGAACAACGACGATGTGCCTGCCGTCATCGATGCGATAACGGACTCGATAGCTGCGCAACGGGCGAGTTCGTCTCCATGATCGACTCGTAGTCGTCGACGGACAGGACGACGGCCGAAGGTGTCCCGTTGCGGGTGATGGTGAGGGTGTCGTGGGTTCGGGCCACATCATCGATCAGCGCGGACAGGCGATCTCGGACAGTCGCGAGTGGCAACGTCGTCATGGCCACAATTGTCGCCAAAGCCTGACGCCGGCTCGTCCAACATGGGCGAGCCGGCGTCGGGTGAGCTCAGCCGCGGGCGGCGGTGCCCTCGTAGTCGTCGCTGGCGGCGACCCAGCTCATCAGCGGGCGCAGCTTGCGGCCGGTCTCCTCGATCGGGTGCTGCTCCTGCTCGGCGCGCAGCTTCTTGAACTCGGGCGCACCGGCGTCCTGGTCGGCGATGAACCGGGCGGCGAACGAGCCGTCCTTGATCTCGGCCAGGATGGTCTGCATGTTCTCCTTGACGTGATCGTCGATCACCCGGGGGCCCGACACGTAATCGCCGTACTCGGCGGTGTCGGAAATCGACCAACGCTGCTTGGCGATGCCGCCCTCGTACATCAGATCGACGATCAACTTGAGCTCGTGCAGGCACTCGAAGTAGGCGATCTCCGGCTGGTAACCGGCCTCGATCAGCGTCTCGAAGCCCTGCTGGACCAGCCGGGACATGCCGCCGCAGAGCACCGCCTGCTCACCGAACAGGTCGGTCTCGGTCTCCTCCGGGAAGGTCGTCTTGATGACCCCGGCCCGGGCGCCGCCGATCGCCCGCGCGTAGGAAAGGGCCAGCGCCTGCGCGCCGCCGGAGGCGTCCTGCTCCACCGCGATCAGGCAGGGGACGCCCTTGCCGTCGACGAACTCGCGACGGACCAGGTGACCCGGGCCCTTCGGGGCGATCATGATGACGTCCACGTCGGCGGGCGGCTTGATGTAGCCGAAGCGGATGTTGAAGCCGTGGCCGAAGGCCAGGGCCTTGCCCGCGGACAGGTGCGGCTCGATCGACTCGGCGTACACGTGCCGCTGCACGTGATCAGGGGTCAGGATCATGATCAGGTCTGCCTCGGCAGCCGCCTCGGCCGGAGTGACCACCCGCAGGCCCTGGTCGGCGGCCTTCTGCCGGGACTTGGAACCCTCCGGCAGCCCGACCCGCACGTCGACGCCCGAGTCGCGCAGGCTCAGCGAATGGGCGTGACCCTGCGAGCCGTAGCCGATGACGGCCACCTTGCGCCCCTGGATGATCGACAGGTCGGCGTCGTCGTCGTAGAAGATCTCCACGGCCATGATGGGTGTGCTCCGCTTCTCTTGGTGGTGCTGACTCGGGTCAGTCTGCTCTGCTGCTGGACGAGGTGATGGACCGCGGCCCCCGGCCGAGGGCCACCATGCCGGACTGCACCAGCTCCCGGACGCCGAACGGCTCCAGCATCTTGACCAGGGCCTCCAGCTTGTCGCTGGTGCCGGTGGCCTCCACGGTCAACGCGTCCGGGGTGATGTCGATGATGTGCGCCCGGAACATGTCCACGATGGTGACGATCTGCGGCCTTGCGGCGCTGTCCGAACGCAGCTTGATCAACAGCAGCTCGCGTTGCACCGCCTGCGCCGGGGCCAACTCGACGATCTTGAGCACGTTCACCAGCTTGTTCAGCTGCTTGGTGACCTGCTCCAGCGGGAGTCCCTCGACAGCGACCACGATGGTCATCCGGGAGACCTCGGGGTTCTCGGTCGGACCGACCGCCAGCGAGTGGATGTTGAAGCCACGCCGCGAGAACAGCGAGGACACCCGGGCGAGCACGCCGGGCTTGTTCTCCACGAGCACGGACAACGTGTGGCGGGACAAGGGATGGCACTCCTCGGTGAGGTCGGGGCCGTGGGACGGGCCGCCGACCGGACAGGCTATCGGGTGGACGAACGAAGGGCTCGGGGAGCCCTACTCCTCGTCGAAGAGCGGCCGGATGCCGCGGGCGGCCATGATCTGGTCGTTGCCGGTGCCGGCGGCGACCATCGGCCACACCTGGGCGTCCGCGCCGACCGTGAAGTCGACGACGACCGGACGGTCGTTGATCTCCATCGCGCCCTCGATGGTCTTGTCCACGTCCTCCTTGGACTCGCAGCGCAGCCCGACGCAGCCGTAGGCCTCGGCGAGCATCTTGAAGTCCGGGATCCGGTGCTTGTGGGTGCCCAGGTCGGTCTGCGAGTACCGCTCTCCGTAGAACAGGGTCTGCCACTGCCGGACCATGCCCAGGTTGCCGTTGTTGATGATGGCGACCTTGATCGGGATGTTCTCGATCGCGCAGGTGGCCAGCTCCTGATTGGTCATCTGGAAGCAGCCGTCGCCGTCGATCGCCCACACGGTCGCCTCCGGCCGGCCCATCTTGGCGCCCATCGCCGCCGGCACGGCATAGCCCATGGTGCCCAGGCCACCGGAGTTGAGCCAGGTGTAGGGCTTCTCGTACTTGATGAACTGGGCCGCCCACATCTGATGCTGGCCCACGCCGGCCGCATAGACGGCGTCCGGGCCGGCGATCACGCCGAGCCGCTCGATCACGTACTGCGGGGACAACGACCCGTCCGCCGGCCAGTCATAGCCCAGCGGGAAGGTCGACCGGAAGTCGTCCAGTTCGGCCCACCAGGCGGTCAGGTCGGCCACCACGCCGGAGGCCTGCTCGGCGGCGACCGCGGCGACCAGATCGCTGATCACCTCGCCGACGTCACCGACGATCGGCACGTCGGCCACCCGGTTCTTGCCGATCTCCGCCGGGTCGATGTCGGCGTGGATGATCGTCGCGCCGGGCGCGAACGTCGATAGCTGGCCGGTGACCCGATCGTCGAACCGGGCGCCGAGGGCGACGACGAGGTCCGCCCGCTGCATGCCCGCCACTGCCGCCACGGTGCCGTGCATCCCGGGCATCCCCAGGTGCTGGATGTGTGAATCCGGAAAGGCGCCGCGGGCCATGAGCGTGGTGACGACCGGAATGCCGGTCGACTCGGCCAGCTGTCGAAGGGACTCGGTCGCCCGAGCCTTCAGCACCCCACCACCGACATAGAGCACCGGCCGGCGCGAAGCGGCGATGAGCTTCGCCGCGGCGGCGATCTGTCCCGCGTGCGGCCGCATGGTCGGCCGGTAACCCGGGAGTTGGAGGTCCGGCGGCCAGACGAAGGTGGTCTCCGACTGCAGGACGTCCTTGGGGATGTCCACCAGCACCGGGCCGGGTCGGCCCGTCGACGCCAGGTGGAAGGCGGCCGCGATCGTTTGTGGGATCTCGGCCGGGTCGGTGACGAGGAAGTTGTGTTTGGTGATCGGCATCGTGATGCCGCAGATGTCGGCCTCCTGGAAGCCGTCGGTCCCGATCATCGGCCGGCCGACCTGGCCGGTGATCGCCACCAGCGGCACCGAGTCCATGTGCGCGTCCGCGATCGGGGTGACCAGGTTGGTGGCCCCCGGCCCGGAGGTGGCCATGCAGACGCCGACGCGTCCGGTGGCCTGCGCGTACCCCGTCGCCGCGTGCCCGGCCCCCTGCTCGTGGCGGACCAGCACGTGGCGGACCCTGGTGGAGTCCAGCAGCGGGTCATAGACCGGCAGCACAGCGCCGCCCGGGATGCCGAACACGACGTCGACGCCCGCCTCCTCCAGGGACCGGACGACCGACTTGGCGCCGGTGACGCGCTCCACCGTGCGGTTGACCGTCGAGTTCGAGCCGGCGGGGGGAATGACAGCCAGGCGTTCTGCGGTGCGACCCTGCGTCATCGGAACCTCTTCTTCGCGTGTGCGTTCATTTGTTTCGTACTCGTGACGTGCGCCAGGCAATAAAAAACCCCTCGTCACCGGTCCGGTGCCCAAGGGGTGGCGCGTCGTCGCCGATCGGCGAGGACGCGCTAGCTGATTACGAGGAGCTGAGCCACCCCGGCAGAGTAGGGCGCGACCGGACACGCTGTCAAACGACCAACGACAGCGCATGGATTGCGCACGTCATGCGCGGTCGTACCCTGATGCGCGTGATGAGCAGGCCCGCGACCGGGGTGCCCGACGGGACCCCCACGCCGCCGGCGCCGGTGCCCGTTTTGCCGGCCGTTCCGCCGGTCGTTCCGCCGGCCGTTTCGCCGGCGGAGCCGGAAGCGGCCGCGCAGGTCGGCGACTCGGTCGGATCCCTCCCGCTGGTCGGCGACTCGGTCGGCGAGCGGCACCGGCTGTCCCGGCGGGTGATCGCCTACTGGCGCTGGCGCTGGTTGCTCAGCCTGCTGCCCGCCCTGCTACTGCTCGCGGCGTTGGCGATCGTGATCCCCTGGGGCGACGCGTGGCTTCGCTGGTCGGCGTTCATCGTGCTGGCCTCGGCCGGATTCCTGGGTCTGGTGATCCTGCCGCCGATCCGATACCGGGTGTTCTGGTACGCCATCTCGCCGACCGAGATCGACATCCAGCACGGCATCGTGTTCATCAAGCGCAGCGTGATCCCGATGCACCGGGTGCAGAGCCTGCGGGTCGAACGGGGACCGATCGCCGACCACTACCGGATGTCGACCCTGCGCATCTCCACCGCGGCCAGCACCCTGTCGGTCTCCGGGCTGGACCGCCCGGAGGCCGACGACGTGTGTACCCGGATCAGCCAACTCGCCGACGTGGCCGATGACGTCTGACACCGTGCCCCCGAGCGCGCTGGGGGTGGCCGTCCCCGACACCCGGCTGCACCCGATCTACCTGGTCACCGAGACCGCCAACACCGTCCGGCAGGCCATCCCGTTCCTGGTCGTCACCATCCTCGGCGGCGCGCCGTGGCAGGTGAACGTCGCGCTGTTCGTGCTGATCATGATGGTGGCCACCGCCCAGTGGTACGTCCGCAAGTATTCGGTGATCGGTGGGGTGCTGCGGGTCCGCAGCGGGCTGGTCAACCGGGTCGTGCGGATCGTGCCGATCACTCGCATCACCGCGCTGGAGGCGCATCGATCGCTCACCCAACGACTGATCGGGGTGTGGGGCCTGAAGGTCCAGTCGCCGGGAGACGGCGCCGGGTCGGCGGTCAGCCTGTCCAGCCTGTCCGGACGCCGGTTGGACGAGCTGCGGGTCGCGTTGGAGTCCGGGCGGGCCAACCACCGGCCGGGGCAGCGCCCCGGACCAGGGCGTTCGTCCACCATCCAGCGCTACCTGGCGTGGCGGCACACCGAGTCGATCAAACAGGGCCCCGACATCATCGCCGTGCTGACCACGCCGGACATGCTGCTGGCGACCATCACCAACAACACGATCCCGCTGATCTTCGCCGGGGCCCTGGTGGTCTGGTTCCGGTTCTCCGAATTCGTACCGGAGCGGGCCGCCGACGTCATGAAGACCACGGTCGAACCCCGCGGGATCGTCGCCGTGCTCATCGCGCTGGTCGTCGTGGCCATCGTTGGCGGCGTCATCGCCGGCGCGTTGCGGCTCAACCAGTTCACGCTGATCCGTGATGGCGACGTCATCCGCAACACCAGAGGGCTGCTGGGCAAGCAGTCCTCCACCATCCCGGTCAAGCGGATCCAGGCGGTACGGATCGTCGAGGGGTTCACCCGGGCGCTGTTCGGCTACTGCAGCCTGCAGGTCGAGGTGGCCGGTTTCGGGCGGACGAACACAAACGAGCGGATGCTGTTCCCGTTCGTCAGGACCGCGCGGGCCGCCGCACTGATCCGCCGGGCCCTGCCCGAGCTGGCGTTGC
>Ga0164241_10000662_pt1 | contig 55540 bp, 53 predicted proteins | sample OricomyardsoilBY_FD_108780 | JGI IMG/M metagenome (GOLD analysis project Ga0164241, IMG submission 108780) | Backyard soil microbial communities from Emeryville, California, USA - Original compost - Back yard soil (BY) | ecosystem: Environmental > Terrestrial > Soil > Unclassified | place: USA... | reverse complement strand
TTTCCCAAAGGCCCGACTGCCGTAACCAGAACAGATAAGAGGAAGCGCTGATGAAGCTCGCGTCTCTCAAGGGCGGCCGCGACGGCCGGCTTGTGGTGGTCTCCAACGACCTGGCCTGGTTCACCGACGCCGGGACCATCGCGCCGACGTTGCAGGCCGCGCTGGACAACTGGGAGCGCTGCGGGCCGATGTTGCAGGGGTTGGCCGACAGCCTGGAACACGGCGCGGTGCCGCAGGAACGCTTCCACGAGCACGACGCCCTGAGCCCACTACCGCGCGCGTTCCAATGGGTCGACGGCTCGGCCTATGTGAACCACGTGCAGCTGGTCCGCCAGGCGCGCGGCGCCGAGATGCCCGAGACCTTCTGGACCGACCCGCTGATGTATCAGGGCGCGTCGGACGGCTTCCTGGCGCCCCGTGATCCGATCCCGCTGGCCGACGCCTCGTGGGGCTGCGATCTCGAGGGCGAGGTCGCCGTGATCGTCGACGACGTGCCGCAGGGCGCCAGCCGCGAGGAGGCCCTGGCCGCCATCCGCTTGGTCATGCTCTGCAACGACGTCTCCCTGCGCAACCTGATCCCGGGCGAGCTCGCCAAGGGCTTCGGCTTCGTCCAGTCCAAGCCGGCCAGCGCCTTCTCGCCGGTGGCGGTGTCGCCCGAAGCGCTGGGCGACGCCTGGAAGGACGGCAAGCTGCACGGCGCGCTGCTGGTCGAGCTGGACGGCAAGGACTTCGGCAAGGCCGACGCCGGCGTGGACATGACCTTCGACTTCGGCACCCTGGTGGCCCACGCCGCCAAGACCCGCAGCCTGTGCGCCGGCACCATCGTCGGCTCGGGCACGGTGAGCAACCGTGGCGAGGACGGCGGACCCGGCAAGCCGATCAGCGAGGGTGGCCTCGGCTACTCCTGCCTGGCCGAGCTGCGCACGGTCGAGACCATCCTGCACGGCGCGGCCAAGACGCCGTTCCTGCTGGGTGACGACACCATCCGCATCGAGATGAAGGACGCCAAGGGCCACACGATCTTCGGCGCCATCGAGCAGACGGTCGAGCGGGTTTGACGGACGAAGCGCCTGCCGTCGCCCCTTCTGTTTCTGGGGGAAGGATCTGGGAAACGCGCGCCGGGATTAATCTCGGCCCGCTGGACCTGATCGCCGACGGCAAGGCGCGCAACTACGTGCTGCAGATCGGCGAGGCGCGCTTCCACGGCTTCGTGGTGCGTCGGGGCGAGGCGGTGTTCGGCTATGTCGACCGCTGCCCGCACGCCGGCCTGCCGCTGGCCCAGGAACTGGACCGCTACCTGACCCCCGACGGCGAGCTGATCATGTGCTCGTGGCACGGGGCGGTGTTCACGGTGGAAGAGGGGACCTGCGTCGGCGGCCCCTGCGTCGGCGCCAAGCTCTCGCCCTGGCCGGTCGAGGCGCGTGAGGGACGCATTGTCACGGCCTGACGGTTAACCCTGTTTGGTCAGGCCTGCTTAAGGCTTGCCGCCCAGATTGCCTGCGATCCGCAAAGGAACGCGTCGTGCAGATTTCCGCCTCCAACGCCGCCCAGTACACGCCGCGCCCGGCCGCTTCGAGCGACGCCGCGGCGAAGATCGTCGACCTGACGCAGCTGGCGGTGGCCCAGACCAACGCCCAGGCCACGGCCTCGGCCGGCGCGGCCCTGGCCCAGACCACCGGCGAACTGACCGGCACGCTGGTCAACATCTCGGCCTGAGCCGCTTAAGACCGCCCCGTCTCCCGCGAGAGAAGACGGGGCCAGTTCCAGTTCTAGAAGAGAATCCCCGTCTCGATCAGCGCGCGGGTCTGGGACTTCTTGTCGCCGTTGGCGCCAAGGCCCGAGCCGGCGGCGTAGTCGTTCAGCTTGATGTAGGCGACCTCGCCCCGGACGAAGAAGGCCCCCTTCTGGTAGGTGGGCGTCAGGGTCAGGGTCGTGGCCTTGCTGTCGGGACCGTACAGCAGGTTGGTCACGCCGTTGCCGTCGGTGGTGATGTGCTCGGCCCGGGCGGCCAGCGAGAAGGTGTCGCTGAAACTGTACTTGCCCAGCACCGCGACGCCGGTGGTCGAGGCCTTCTCGGTGACGCCCAGCGACGGCATCTTCGGCACGCGCGTGTACTGGACGTAGGGCATGATCGTCAGCGGCCCGTTGGTGTGGGTCCAGATCAGGTTGTAGATCTCGGAATTGTTCTGCAGCAGCGGCGTGGCTGAGGTCGAGACATCAACCGCCTTGTCGAAATTGGCCCCGCCGGCGAAGGCGACCACGTTCTTGTCGTTGACGGCGTAGGACACCAGGGCCGAGCCCCAGCTGTACTTGTCGGAATAGAAGCCGTCGTTCAGCGAGGCCGAGATGCTGAGCGGGCCGGCGGCGTAGTTCACCTGGACGCCGCGGTTGATCAGGTTCTCCTGGTTCCACAGCTGGCCACGGGTGATGTTGGCGTTCTGGAAGGTGAAGCTGTACTCGGCGCCGATCAGGGTCGGGAGCTTGCCGACCATGATCGAGAAATTCTCGCTGGGCACGAACTTCACGAACGCCTGCGACACCGTGCCGAAGGTGTTCTTGGTGTTGTCGGTCGCCTCGCCATAGGGAACGCCCACCGTCGGGAACGAATAGGCGCCGAACTGGGCGAAGAACTGGACCGGCCCTTCGGTGGTCTGGACCATCACCTGGGCGTTGGAGATGTCGCCTCGCGCCTTGACGTCGCTGCCGGCCTTGCGGTCCTGCAGATAGCCGATGCCGCTGATCGCGCCGGTGACATAGACATTGCCCAGCGGCCCCGCGTCGATCGAGGTCGGCTTGGGATTGGCGGCCAGGGGCCAGCTCATCGAGGGCGTGGTCATGGCCTGGGCGGAGGCCGACCCGGCGGTGGCCAGGGCGAGCATCATGGCGGCGCCGGCGAGCGCGGCGGACTTGGCGGAATTCATCGGACTATCCCCTTGGACGACGACAACCGCGGTCTTCCGGTCGAGCGGAAGGGCGTGTCGAATGTCCAAAGGCTGAGACGTGAACCGGTCTCGGCGAAGCATAGTGGCGCTGAACTGCGCCTATCTTCTGATTGTGGGCTAAATATTGAGCGGCCCGTGGCTCAATGGTTGAACATTTCTACATCGGAAAATGATAAGATTTCCAGATATTTGCTGGATCGTATCAAAGTATGTCTTGGAATTTGAGTAATATCTTCTGAGCGGGCGCGTGCTGGGGCCCAGACAAAAGAACGGCCGCCCTCCAGGAGAAGAAGGCGGCCGAGTCATTGGGAGGAAACGCCCGAAAGGGCTGAGTTCCATATAGCCGTTTGAAGTCGATTTGACAACGTTGTCACGAAATTATTTCGTGGAACGGTGAAATGTGACGCCTTTGGGCGTCATCCCGGCCGCAGCGAAGCGGAGAGCCGGGACCCAGGGGGCGACCGCAGTGCGCTTGGCCCCTGGGTCCCGGACAGCGCTACGCGCTTCCGGGATGACAGGTGTGGAGGATCACTTCTTCTTCGCCGCCTGAACCTCGATCTCGACCAGCATGCCGTCCTGGACCAGCGAGGTGATCTGGCTGGTGATCCGCGCGGGCTTGTTGGGTTGGGCCGCCGTGCCGAAGAAGGTCTTGTAGCTCTCCATCATGCCGGCGAAGTCCATCTTGCCGTCCTTGGCCGGGTCGCCGACCAGCAGGACGCGCATCATCACGACGTCGGCCATGGTCGCGCCCTGGGTCTTCAGGGCGGCCTCGATGCGGCCCAGCACGCCCAGGGTCTGGGTCTTGGTGTCGCCGAACTTGGCCACGCCCGTGGCCTTCTCGTCGATCACCGGCGGGGTCATGCCCGAGACGTAGATGGTGTCGTAGCCGGCCGGCACGGTGACGACGCTGGCGATCGGTGACTTGGGATCGCCGCCGCGGACGATCTCCTGGGCATGGGCGGCGGCGTCAAAGCCGGCGAGGGCGACGATGCTGGCGGCGAGGGCGATGAGGCGTTTCATGATGTCTCTCCCGATGGAATTTGGATTAGTGGGCCTGCAGGCCGCGCGCCTTGGCGGCGGCCTTGGCGGCGTTGCGGGCGGCCACGACGTCGGCGGGCTTGATGGCCGAGGCCTTGTTGCCCCACGACGTGCGGACATAGGTCAGGATGGCCGCCAGATCGGCGTCGGTCAGGTCGTCCTTGAAGGCCGGCATGCCCGCACGGCCATTGAGCACGGTGGTCATGACGATCTTCGGGTCCCCCTGCACGAAGGCCGAGCCGGCCAGGGCCGGAAAGGCGCCCTTGACGCCCTTGCCGGTAGGCTGGTGGCAGGCCGAGCAGTTGTCCAGGAACTGCGACTGCGGCGTGGCTGCTGACGCGAGCGCGGGGAACGCGAGCACCGCGGCAAAGGCGGCGGCGAGGTAGGTCTTGCTGATCATGGTCTGGGGTCTCAGGCTTGCGACACGCGGGCGTGGATCTTGCCGATCTGCTGCCAGGCGGACTCGATGGCCCCGGCCTGCCAGCCGCCCAGATAGCTGAGGTGCTCGCCGGCCAGGTACAGGCGGCCGTCGGGCTCGCACAGGGTCGGATAGCTGTTCTTGCGGCCGCCTTCGCCCCACTCGGCCCATCCGCCCAGATTGTACTCGGCCAGGTGCCAGCTGAAGGAGAAGGCGTTGTCGAAGTTCTCGGCGTACTCCGGGAAGATCTTCTGGCCCGCCGCCACGGCGAACGCCGCGCGCTCGGCCGGGGTCTTGGCGCTGATCCGCGCCGCCTCGCCGCCGAACGCGTAGTAGCCCAGCAGCACGCCCTTCTGCCCCTGCCAGCCATAGGAGGGCAGGGTGATCGAGTTGATGCCGGCCAGGTCCGTATAGATGTGGCCGCCGTAGATGTGGTGCTTGTCCTCCCAGAAGCGGTTCTTCATCTGGATGCCGATCTTGTTGACCGGGGCGTAGGCCACGCCCTCCATCGCCGCCTTAAAGGCCGGCGAGGCGTCCAGGTCGATCTGCTTCAGCACGCTGAGCGGGATGGTGCACAGGCAGTAATCAGCCGTGACCTCGGCCTTCTTGCCGTCGGCGCCCTTGTACGAGACCGTCACGCCGGTGGGCGACTGCTTGATCTTCTCGACGACCGCGCCGTAGCGGATCATCGGCCCGACCTGCTTTTCGAAGGCCTTGGCGATCTGGTCCATGCCGCCGATCGGCTGCAGCATGGTGCGCTGCTGCTCGTAGCCGGTGACCGAGCTCAGGACCTTCCAGGCGCCGCTGTCGAGCACGTCCTTGAAGGCGAACGGCGGCAGCTCCTTGCCGGGGCCGGGGCTCGTGCCCGCGCCCGGATGCACCGAGAAGCCGCGGCCCTCGGTGCCCTTGTAGGCCAGGTCCTTGGACAGGCGTCCTTCGGTGACCAGGTACGAGACGAACTTCTCGCGGTCGATTCCGGTCAGGGGCGCGTCCAGTTGGCCCTGGCTGGCGGCCTTGGCGACCAGCTCGGCGGTGTAGCCGCGGATGTCGGCGGCGACCTCGCCCTTGCGCACCGGCTTGCCGGCCAGCGGGCCCTGGCCCTTCTCGAAATAGATGTAGGCCGCGTCATTGTCGTTGACGAAGCTCTCCAGCGGCACCCCGAATTTCTTGGTGTAGTGCAGGGTCGAACGGTGGTGGTACGGGATCCGCCAGGGGCCGTGGTTGATGTACTGGCCCTCGTCGAACTCACAGGTCTGCTCGTGGCCGATCAGGTCGGTGTGCTTGAAGCCCTTGCGCGCCGTCTGGCAGCGACCGCCGGCGTACGAGCGGGCTTCCAGCACCTGCACCTGATAGCCGGCCTTGGACAGTTCGTAGGCGGCGGTCATGCCCGCCAGGCCCGCGCCCAGGATGACGATCTTGGTGTTCTTGGCCCCGCCGGCCAGCTCGGGCGGCAGCTCGGTCGCCGAGGCCATGCCGTAGCCCAGCGCCTCCATGCCCGACAGCACCAGCGACATGCCGCCCACCGCGGCCAGGCTTTCGAAGAACCGACGGCGCGTGAGCACCCCACCCGCCGAAGACGCGTCCAATCCGCTCATCATATCCCCGCCCTTTGTTGGCCGGCGGGCTTCACCACGCCGGCTGAGGGCATCTCGAAATCCCGGCCCGATTGGCGCAATTCAATTCGGGTCCGTCATGAGGCTGACATGTTAGAAGCCTCGGCATTGGGCGCCGGGGGCGTCCTTTGAGCGATCGGTGTGCGTCGAGATGAAAGAGCTTTCCCTGCGCCTGGCGACTCCCGAGGACATGCCCGTGCTGTCGGCCCTGATGGACCGCGCGATCGGCGAGCTGCTGCAGGCGTTCCTGCCGCCGGAGGGCGTGAAGGCCTCGTTCGAGATCATGGGCCTGGATACCCAGCTGATCGCCGACGGCACCTATTTTGTCGTGGAAGATGCGGGCGAAATCGCCGGCTGCGGCGGCTGGAGCCGGCGCGCCACCCTGTTCGGCGGCGACCACTCGGCCGGTCGCGACGCGGCGCTGCTGGACCCCAAGATCGACGCCGCCCGGGTGCGGGCGATGTACACCCACCCCGACCACACGCGGAAGGGCGTCGGCCGAGTCGTCCTCGACGCCTGCGAAGCCGCCGCCCGCGCCGAGGGCTTCACCCGCGTCGAGATGGCCGCGACCATGGGCGGCGTGCCGCTGTACCGCGCCTGCGGCTACCAAGAGATCGAGCCATTCGAGGCGGTGACCTCGACGGGCTATCGCGTGCCGCTGATCCGGATGGGGAAGGGGCTGTAACGCAAAAGGGGCGGACCTCGTGGTCCGCCCCTTCGCTGTTCAGTCTGGGCCCCAGCCTTAGAAGGCGTAGGTCAGACGGCCGTAGTAGTAGCCGCCGTTGATGCCGTAGGGCGAGAAGCCCGGGTACTGGGTCACGCAGCCGCCGCCCGAAGCGATACAGGCGGTCTGGAACGCGGCCGAGAACTTGTCCGGATACTTGTTGAACAGGTTGTTGGCCCCGATCGCGGCGGTGACGCCGACCGGGAACTTATACGAGAGCTCGGCGTCGGTGATCGCCGCGCTGCTGGCCACCGTGTCCAGCAGCGGACCGGTGCCCGGATCCGACAGGGCCGAGGCCTTGCCGTAGAAGGTCTCGGTCAGCGACAGCGACAGCTTGCCGAAGGTGTAGAGGCCGTTCAGGCCGATCTTGTACTTCGGCGCGGCCTTCTCGAGCAGCGAGGCGGCGTTGCCGGCGAACAGGACCTGGCCCGTCGGGAAGGCGACGCTGGTGGTGGCGAGCGCCGTCGGGGCGGCCTTGACCTTGGTGATCTTGGTCTTGTTGAAGTTGCCCGACAGCGTCCAGTCGATGCGGCCCATGTCGCCCAGGTCGGTCGGATAGGCGACCACGAAGTCCAGGCCGCGGGTGCGGGTGTCCAGGCCGTTCGAGAAGATGTTGATGCCGGTGCTGGCCACCGTGCTGTCCAGCACGTTGCCGTTGGCGGCGATCGCGGCGTTGACGTTGCTGTTGACCACCACGCCGTTGCGCAGGCCGTAGACCGAGCTGGAGCCGAAGATCCGGTTCTTCAGGTTGATCTGGTAGGCGTCGATCGTCGCCGTCATCTTCGGGATCGGGTGGGCCACGATGCCGAGGCTGTAGTTCTTCGACTTCTCGGGCTTCAGGCCATCGATGCCCAGCAGGCGGGCCGCCGCCGAGTTCGGGGCCAGCTGCACGAAGGCGCTGGTCGGCGAGACATTGGTCGCCGAGTAGTAGGATTCCGCCAGGGTCGGGGCGCGGAAGCCGGTCGAGGCCGTGCCGCGGATGGCGAACATCTCGTTGAAGTCATAGCGGCTGGTCAGCTTTGCCACCGTGGTGTCGCCGAAGTCGCTGAACTTCTCGTAGCGGACGGCCGCGTCGATCTTCCATTCCGGAACCGGCGTGGCCGCGACGTCGCCGTACAGCGCCCAGCTGGTGCGCGAATGGCCGCCGGCGTCGGTCTTCTGGAAGCCCGGATAGGACTGCGAGCCTTCCTTGTAGGTCGAGGCGGCGTCGCCCTGGCCGATGCGGTAGGTGTCGCGGCGCTGTTCATAGCCGAGGGCCACGTTCACCGGAGCCGAGAAGCCGACCTCGAAGTCGTGGCGCAGGTCGACGTTGTTGGTCCACTGGGTCGTGCGCCAGCTGCCGGCGTGGAACGACGTGGGCGAGAAGCCCTTGGTCGTCGCGGTCGAGGTGTCGACATAGAGGCTGGCGTTGGCCGAGTCCTCGACGCGGACCTCGATGTCGTCCTTGCCGTAGGTCGACGAGACGTCCAGATCCCAGCCGGCGACCTTGCCCGACACGCCCAGGGTCATGGCGTAGTCGTCCTCGATGATGCGTTCGCGCGGGCTGAAGCCCTTCGGGAACGGCATGTCGAGCGCGGCGCCCATCTTGCCGACGATGCGGTTGTAGCGGCGGTAGTTCTCGTAGGCCGAGGCGTCCTTGTGGCCCAGGGTGCCGAACGAATAGACCTCGAAGTCGGCCGGCAGTTCGATGCCGGCGTTATAGGTCAGGTTGTTCAGGCGGTACTCGGCGTCGCCCGAGATCAGGTTCAGGTTCGGATAGCCGGGGATCTTGCTCTCGACGGCGTTGTTGGCGGCCGAGTAGCCGGGGCTGGCCGGGTTGAACACACGCTGGTCGGGCAGGCCTCGGTTGGAGAAGCCGTGGTATTTGCTCTCGACGGTGATGTTCAGATAGCTGTTCTCGGTCGGCGACATGCCGATGTTGACCGCGCCGCCGGCCGTCTTGCCGCCGCCATCGAAATATTCGCCGCCGGTGGCCGAGATCGAGCCGCCCGAGGGGTTCTTCTTCAGGATGATGTTGACGACGCCGGCGATGGCGTCGGTGCCGTACTGGGCCGCGGCGCCGTCGGTCAGCACCTCGATGCGGCCGATGCTGGCCATCGGGATGAAGCCGAGGTCGGCGGCGGCGGCGCCCTGATAGACGCCCGACAGCACGGCGAGGTTGCCGGTGGTGTGGCGGCGCTTGCCGTTGACCAGCACCAGGGCCTGGTTGGGCGAGAGGCCGCGCAGGCGGGCCGAAAGGGTCAGGTTGGCGGTGTCGCCGCCGAACGCCTGGGCGTTGAACGACGGGACCAGATTGGCCAGGCCCAGGCGCAGGTCGACCGCGCCGGTGCGTTCCAGCGTGCTGGTGTCGACGACCTGGACGGGGGCGGGGCTGTCGATGACACGCAGGCCGGTCTGGCGCGTGCCGGTGACAATGATGGTGTCGACTTCCGTGCCGGGCGGCTCCGGAGGCGTGTCAGCTGCGAAAGCAAATCCAGAGTATACGATAGTAACGGATAGCGCAGAAATACCCGCCAAAAGCGCGGGTTTGAAACGCCGAGTCATTAGTAACCCCCTCATTGTCCTTATGGACGCATGTTGATTCCCTCTTCCATGGCGTTGTTCTCCCCGGACTTTATATTTTTGACGCGGGTACTAAAAATATATCGGGTACTGTCCGATCTATTCAGGGGGATTGAAGTCGTGCGTTTCGGCAATGGCGCATTGAAATAATTTCGCAACACAGCGACCGGCGCCCGATGGGCGCCGTTTTGCGCGGCGGCGGAACACGGATTTTGAGCAGAAGGGCGCCGCTTTTCCGCACGCGGAGGCGGTGGTGGGCGAAACGGCGCGGTCTGGTTCAGGCGACGAGGCGCATCGGTTCGGCCATCTCATCGGTGTCTTCGGTCTCGAACAGGTCGAAGGCTTCTTCCCAGGCGGCCATGCGCGAGTCGCGCAGTTCGGCGTCGTCGGTGATCCGGACGATCTGGTCCTCGCGGTCGTTCCAGATGAGGCCGATGTCGGTGACCCGCTCGGCGTCGCGGCCCAGCAGCAGGAAGATGTCGGCCCGCGCCGCCCGCTCGTGGCTGATCCGGCGCAGGGTGCGGCCGCCGCCTAGGTCACGATGGATGTCGGCGAAGTCGAGCACGGCCGAAACCATGGCCTGGTTCACAGGAGCAGTGGCCCAGGGGCTGCAGGCAAAGTGCGACATTGGCTTCTCCAGTCTCGACATCCGCAGAATGTGCGGGCATTGCGACAGAAACGGTCGTAAGCTGTGCGTCTGTTTGGGGAACGCATGAGACACGAGAAAGCAACGCGCCTGCTGGACCTGGCCCGGATGCTGGCCGGTTCCGCCGAGGGCCTGACCCTGGACGAGATGGCCCAGGCGCTGGACGTCGGCCGCCGCACCGCCGAGCGGATGCGCGACGCCGTCTGGGCCGCCTTCCCGCAGATGGAGGCGATCGACGATCCGCCGACCAAGCGCTTCCGCATCCCGTCTGGTCTGGACAGCCTGTTCCAGACCCCGACGGCCGAGGAGCTGGCGGCCCTGCGCACGGCGGCGGACTCGCTGCGGGCTTCGGGCGCCGAAAGCCGCGCGGCCTCGCTCCATTCGCTGGAGGCCAAGCTGCTGTCGGCCCTGCGGGGTTCGGCCCGCCGCCGGGTGGCCCCCGATGTCGAGGCCCTGGTCCAGGCCGAGATGATCGCCGTCCACGCCGGCCCGCGCCCGTTCGAGGAAGAGTCGGTGCTGGCCACCATCCGTACGGCGATCAAGGGCCTGCAGGCCCTGTCGTTCCGCTACGAGGGCGGCAGCACGCCGGGCCGGACGCGGGAGGTGACGCCGCTGGGCGTCCTGTTCGGCCGCAGCAACTATCTGGTGGCGCTGGAAGGCAAGGGCGGCAAGCCGCGCTCCTGGCGCCTGGACCGGATGAGCGACCTGAAGGCGCTCGACAAGCCGGCTCCGCCGCCCGAGGACTTCTCGCTGCAGGCCTTCGCCGCCGAGAGCTTCGGCATCTATCACGACGAGATCCAGGACGTCGTCCTGCGCATCAAGCCTAAGGGGGCCGAGGACGCGCTGCGCTGGCGCTTCCACCCGACCCAGAAGGTGACGCAGGAGGCGGACGGCTCGGTGACGGTCACCTTCCGGGCCGGCGGCATGCGCGAGCTGGCCTGGCACCTGTTCACCTGGGGCGACGCCGTCGAGATCGTCGCGCCCCAGGCCCTGAAGGATAAGATGATCGAGGAACTGCACGAGGCTGGCCGCGCGCACGGGGCGTGGTAGGAGCGGGGATGAACTACCGCCACGCCTTCCACGCCGGCAACTTCGCCGACCTGCACAAGCACGCGATCCTGCTGGCCATGCTGTCGGCCTTGCAGGACGAGAGTCCGACGCTGGCGGTGATCGACACCCATGCGGGGGCGGGGGGCTACGATCTCTCCGGCGAGATGTCCCGCCGCTCGGGCGAGGCCCAGGCGGGGATCTTCCGGCTGAAGGCGGCGAGTGATGCGCCGGCGGTGTTCGGCCCGCTGTTGAAGGCCGTGGCCGACATGAACGGCGGCAAGGACGGAGACCTCTATCCCGGCTCGCCGCTGCTGATGACGCGAGCTCTGCGCAAGACCGACCGCTACGCTGGCTGTGAGCTGCGCCCTGACGACGTGGCGTTGCTGCGCAGGAGCTTGGCGCCCTATGCCAACGCCCAGGCCCTGGAAGCCGATGGCTACGCGACGTCTGTGCAGCAGGTCGGCAAGGGCGGTCGTCCCTTCATCGTCATCGATCCGCCGTTCGAGCGGCCGGACGACTACCAGCAGATCGTCACCACGACCCGCAACGTCCTGGCCCGCGCCCGCGACGCGGCCCTGGCCATCTGGCTGCCGGTCAAGGACCTGGAGACCTTCGACGCCTTCCTGCGCGGGATGGAAACCGTCACCAACGACCTGCTAGTGGCCGAGCTTCGCCTTCGGCCACTGACGGACCCCATGAAGATGAACGGTTGCGCGATGGTGATGGTCAGCGCGCCGGCTTCGATCGACGGGGCGGCCAGCGAGGCGGGCGACTGGATTGCCGCCCACCTGGGTGAAAAGGGCGGCCGCTCGCGCGTCTGGCGCACGTGACCCGCCCCAGCTTCGCCGAAGCCCTGCGCGTCTGGCTGAAGGTCGGCCTGCTGGGCTTTGGCGGTCCCGCCGGTCAGATCGCCCTGCTGCACCGGGAAGTGGTCGAGACCCGCGACTGGATCGACGACGACGAGTTCGCGCGGGCCTTGAGCTTCTGCATGTTGCTGCCTGGTCCCGAAGCCCAGCAGCTGGCCACTTGGCTGGGCTGGCGGATGCACGGCATCCGGGGCGGCGTCGCGGCGGGCCTGCTGTTCGTGCTGCCGGGCCTGGCGGTGATGCTGGGCCTCTCGGCGCTCTATGTCGCCCATGGCCGCTCGGACTGGGCCGGGCCGGTGTTGCTGGGCCTTAAGGCGGCGGTGGTCGCGCTGGTCCTGCAAGCGCTGATCAAGATCGGCCGGCGCACGATCAAGGACCGCACGGCCGCCTTCGTCGCTGGCGCAGCCTTCGCGGTGATGGCCTTCACGACCCTGCCGTTCCCGCTGGTGATCGTCTGCGCGGGAGCGTTCGGCTGGCTGACCGCCAAGGGCGAAGAGGGGAAGGCGGCTCCGCCCGCCCCGCCGCTGAAAGGCCAGGCCCGGACGGCCTTCGTCTGCCTGGCGCTGTGGCTGGCCCCGATCGCCCTGGCCTGGATGCTCGCCCCGAGCTCCGTCCTGGCCTGGATGGGCCTGACCTTCGGCGGTCTCGCAGCTATCAGCTTCGGCGGCGCCTATGCGGCCTTGGCCTATATCGGCCAGACGGCCTCGGCCCTGGGCTGGCTGTCGCCGACCCAGATGCTGGACGGCCTGGGCCTGGCCGAGACCACGCCGGGTCCGCTGATCCTGGTCTTCGTGTTCGTCGGCTTCGTCGGCGCCTTCCAGACCGCGCCGCCCGAGTGGGCCTGGGTGCTGGCCGTGCTGGGCGGGCTGATGGCTGCCTGGACGACCTTCGCGCCGTCGTTCCTGTGGATTTTCGCCGGCGGACCGCTGTTTGAGCGCTGGGGCCGCCGACCCAAGCCCGCGCGGGCCCTGGCCATGATCTCGGCCGCCGCCGTCGGGGTGATCGGCCAACTGGCCCTGTGGTTCGCCATCCACCTGCTGTTCCGCAGCGGCCAGACAATGGAGGTCGCGGGCTTGCTCAGCGTCATGCTGCCGGACCTTGCAAGCCTCAACGTAGCAGCCCTGGGCCTGACCGTCCTGGCCCTGGCACTGACCTTCGCCACGCGCCTGCCGATGCTGGCGATGATCGGTGTGCTGATCGTCTGCGGCGTGCTCCTGAAGGTGATCGGCGTCAGTTGACCTAAGGTCAGCATTTTTGCGCTTGCGAACGAATTTTCCGTGTTATGCTGCACCGCAATAGATCGCGGTTGTCAGCCCAACGGAGCGCGCCATGGTTTCGATCTTCTCTTTCCTTCCCGACACGGCCGAAAAGACCGAGTCCCCGGCCGCGCCTCACCTGGCGATCGGCATGGCCTCGCCGCTGTGGCTGATGTTCGGCGGCGCGGCTGCGGCGGGCGCCACCTACTGGTGGTGGACGAACCGCTGGCGCGAGGCCGTCAATCTGGAAGCGCTGATGGCGCTGGCCCCCGAGCCGGTCGCCCCGCCAGTTGCGGCCGTGGCCGTGCTGGACGCGCCGCCGGAACCGATCCTGCAAGCCTTGACCGAGCCGGTCGTCGAAGCCGTCACCCTGGTCGCCGAGACCACCGAGACGGTGCTCGACGCCACGCAAGAGATCGCCGAAGCCGCCGCCGAGCCTCTGGTCGAGACCGTGGTCGCCGCCAATGAGGATGTCGCCGAAGCGGTGGTCGAACCCGTCGTCGCGGCCGAGCCGGTTGTCGCTGAAGCTGTCGAAGCCGCGCCGGCCGCCGTTGAAGCCGCCCTCGACGACCTGACCAAGCTGGTCGGCGTCGGTCCCAAGCTGGCCGCTTCGCTGGCCGACCTGGGCGTGACCAAGTTCAGCCAGATCGCCGCCTGGACGCCGGATGAGCTGGCCTCGTTCGACCAACTGCTGAACCTGAAGGGCCGCGCCGAACGCGAGGCCTGGATCGATCAGGCCAAGCGCTTCTCGGAAGCTTGAGGCCTAGAGGACGACGGCGGTCCCGGACACCGAGACCATCATCATCTGGGCGTTGGGGCCGACCGTGTTGTAGTCGAGGTCGACGGCCAGGATGGCGTTGGCCCCGACCTTCTCGGCTTCCTTCACGAGGGCCTTCAAGGCGTCCTCGCGGGCGCGGGCCAGCACGCGCTCGTACGACTTGGAATGGCCGCCGATGAAGTCGCGGATGGCCGCCAGCAGATCGAGCACGACGTTCGCGCCCAGGATCGACTGGGCGTAGATCGCGCCCTTGTACTCCTGGACCGGTCGGCCCTCGATGAACGGCGTGGTCGAGATCAGCATCCGGGAATCCTGGCGTGCAACACGGTTAACTTAGGCGCAAACGTCGCCGTTCGCGAGGGGCTCCCCCGAAAAGCGAGACTTTCGATCACGCCGTTCGCGCAACGGGGGAATCTGGCGGGTCGGCCCTTCCTGTGCGGCCGTGCTTCGGGCAGATTGCCCGCGTTTACCGCGTCCGGAGCCGCCTGGTGATCTTCGCGAAATCGCATGTCGAACTGCACAACATCCGCAACAACGTGGAGCGGGTGAAGAAGCTGTCCGACAACGTCGTCGGCGTCGGGCCCCTGGGCATCGGCCTGGACGGCCTGCTGACCTGGATTCCCGGTGCGGGCGAGCTCTACAGCCTGGGCGCCGGCAGCCTGATCGTGTTCGACGCCGTCCGCGCCCGCGCCGCGCCGATGATCGTCATCCAGATCGTCGCCATCATCCTGATCGATACGGTGGCGGGCTCGATTCCCGTGGCCGGCAAGGCGATCGACGTGCTGTTCACCGGCCACAAGTGGTCGGCCGACATGCTGACCAAGCACATGGACGACACCATCTATTTCGAGGGCTCGCGCAAGGATGTGCAGGGCACCCAGGAATATCGTGATCTGCTGGCCCGCATCCAGGCCGGCAAGGAACGCCGCCGGGTCGTTTTCCTAGGTTAGAAACCCAACACAACCATTGGCGAAGCGGAGCGTTCAGGCAGGCATGACCGACGACATCTCCGTCACCTCAGGCTATTCCGACGCCCACGCGGACCGCCGCGCCAAGGCTCACCGCGCGTGGCGCTCGGCCGAGACGATCAAGCGCGTCTCCGACCGTCTGATCGGCATAGGGCCCTTTGGTCTCGGCTTGGACGGTGTGCTGGCCTGGGTGCCGGGCGTGGGTTTGGCCTACGGGCTCGGCGCGGGAGCGTTCCTGATGATGCACGCTTTCCACGCGGGTGCGTCAGCGGGGACCTTGGCGCGGATGGCGGCTTATCTGGCGGCGGATAACCTTTCCGACACCGTGCCCGGCCTGGGCTGGGCGATCGACACCCTGTTCCCCGGCCACCTGATGGCCGCCAAGGCGCTGCAAAAAGACATCGAAGCCCGCCACGGCCTGCCCGAGGAGATCGCCTTCGAACGCTCTCAGAAGAAGCGCGGGCTGTTCGGCCGGAAGAAGTAGCCGATCCTAACGCCTCAAGCCGCCGTGCCCTGGCTGTAGCCCAGCTGGATGTTCAACTTCTCCAGCACCTCGATGGCCGCTTCGGCGATGACCGTGCCGGGGGGGAAGCTGCTGGCGGCGCCGGCGTCGCGCAGGGCCTGGAAGTCCTGGGGCGGGATCACGCCGCCGACCACCACCACGATGTCGGAGCGGTCGCGCTTGGCCAGTTCGGCCTTCAGTTCCGGCACCAGGGTCAGGTGGCCGGCGGCCAGGGACGAGGCGCCGACCACGTGGACCCCGGCGGCGATCGCCTCGTCGGCGGCCTCGGCCGGGGTCTGGAACAGCGGGCCGATCTCGACCTGGAAGCCAAGGTCGGCGAAGGCGCTGGAGATCACCTTCTGACCGCGGTCGTGACCGTCCTGGCCCATCTTGGCGACCATGATGCGCGGCGCGCCGCCGTGGGCTTCGCGGAAGGCGGCGACCATGGCGCGGGCGCGGGCGGCCTTGGGATCGGCGCCGGCCTCCTTGCCGTAGACGCCCTCGATGGCCTGGATCACGGCGCGGTGGCGGCCGAAGACCTTCTCCATCGCCAGGCTGATCTCGCCGACCGTGGCCTTGGCGCGGGCGGCGTCTACGGCCAGGGCCAGCAGGTTGCCGGTTCCGCGCGCGCCGTCCTCCAGCGCCTTCAGAGCCGCCTCGGTGGCGGGCGGATCGCGCTCGGCCTTCAGGCGCTCCAGCTTTTCCAGTTGCTGGGCGCGCACGGAGCCGTTGTCGACCTTGAGCATCGGGATCACGTCCTCGACCTCGGGCTTGTAGCGGTTGACGCCGACCACGCTCTGGCGATTGGCGTCGATGCGGGCCTGGGTCTTGGCGGCGGCTTCCTCGATGCGCAGCTTGGGGATGCCCTGCTCGATGGCCTTGGCCATGCCGCCGGCCGCCTCGACTTCTTCGATGTGGGCGAGGGCCTTCTGGGCCAGGTCGTGGGTCAGGCGCTCGACATAGTAGCTGCCACCCCAGGGGTCGGCGACGCGGGTCGTGCCGCTTTCCATCTGCAGGAACAGCTGGGTGTTGCGGGCGATGCGGGCCGAAAAGTCGGTCGGCAGGGCCAGGGCCTCGTCCAGGGCGTTGGTGTGCAGGCTCTGGGTCTGGCCGTTCACCGCGGCCATGGCCTCGACGCAGGTGCGCGAGACGTTGTTGAACACGTCCTGCGCCGCCAGCGACCAGCCGCTGGTCTGGCTGTGCGTACGGAGCGAGAGCGAGCGGTCGTCCTTCGGCTCGAACTCGCGCTTCATCAGGCGGGCCCACAGCAGGCGAGCCGCGCGCATCTTCGCGACTTCCATGAAGTAGTTCATGCCGATCGCCCAGAAGAACGACAGGCGCGGGGCGAAGACGTCGATGCTCATCCCGGCCGCGACGCCGGCGCGGGCGTATTCGATGCCGTCGGCCAGGGTGTAGGCCAGCTCCAGGTCGGCCGTCGCTCCGGCCTCCTGCATGTGGTAGCCGCTGATCGAGATCGAGTTGAACTTGGGCATGTTCGCCGAGGTGAAGGCGAAGATGTCCGAGATGATCCGCATCGAGGGCGCGGGCGGATAGATGTAGGTGTTCCGCACCATGAACTCTTTGAGGATGTCGTTCTGGATCGTCCCCGACAGCTTGTCGGGCGAGACGCCCTGTTCCTCGGCCGCGACGATGTAGAGCGCCAGGATCGGCAGCACCGCGCCGTTCATGGTCATCGACACGCTCATCTTGTCGAGCGGGATGCCGGAAAACAGCGTGCGCATGTCCAGGATCGAGTCGATGGCCACGCCGGCCATGCCGACGTCGCCCTTCACCCGCTCGTGGTCGCTGTCGTAGCCGCGGTGGGTGGCGAGATCGAAGGCCACCGACAGGCCCATCTGACCGGCCGCCAGATTGCGGCGGTAGAAGGCGTTTGAGTCCTCGGCGGTCGAGAAACCCGCGTACTGCCGCACCGTCCACGGATTGGTGACGTACATGGTCGGGTAGGGGCCGCGCACATAGGGCGCGACACCGGGATAGCCGGCCGTGAAGTCCAGGCCTTCGACATCGGCGGCCGTGAAGGCGGGCGCGACCGCGACGCCTTCGGGCGTGTTCCAGGCTTCGCCCTCGGGGGCGGGCGCGGAGACGACCTCGGCGAAGTCGACGGTGGTGAAGTCGGGGAACTTGCTCATGGCTTACGCTCCCTCGAAAGCAGCGGCGAAGCGGACCGGCGTCAGGGCCGGGCAATGGCTGTCGGGGCCGGGCAGGCGGACGTCGGGGCCCGCGACTGAGATTGCCTCGGGCGTCTCGACCTCCGGCGTCTTGTCGTCGGCGTTTGGGAAGACGGTGACGCCCAGGATCTTGCGGCTCTTGTCGGCGAAGGCGGCTTCCTGGGCGGCGCGGGTGTTCGCGACGGTGTCGGCGACCAGGCCGCTTTCCAGCGCCTTGATGATCCCGCCTGCGGCCTCGATCGCCTGGAAGCCGCCCCAGGCGGCGCGGGCCATCTGGTCGGTCAGGCTGTCCAGGTACCAGGCCCCGCCGGCCGGATCGGCGACGCGGCCCAGATTGCTCTCTTCCATCAGGACCAGCTGGGTGTTGCGGGCCTGGCGGCGAGCGAAGGCGGTGGGCAGGCCGATGGCGTCGGTGAAGGCGTCCAGCAGGATGACGTCCGCCCCGCCGACCGCGCCGGCGAACCCGGCCGAGGTGAGCCGCAGCAGATTGGTCCAGGCGTCGGCCTTGGCCAGCATGCGGCGCGAGGAGCGGACCTCGATCTTCGGAGCCACCGAAACGCCGCAGGCATCGGTCAAGCGCGCCCACATCGCCTTGGCCGCGCGGACCTTGGCGACGCCGGTGAAATATTCCCCGTCCAGGCTGACGCCGAGCACGATCCGACCGAAGGCGTCTTCCATGCTCAGGCCTTGGCGAACCAGGGCCTTGGCGTAGGCGAGGGCGGAGGCGGCCATCATGGCCAGCTCCTCGGTATTGGAGCCGCCGGCCTCATGCGCGGCGCGGCCGGTGGCCAGGAACAGGCTGGCCTTCACATAGGTCTGGGCCAGGCGCGAGCCGACCGTGGCGGCGCTGAACACGTGGCTCTCGATCGGGCCGGGGCTGACGCCGGCGATCGCGAAGGTGGTGAGGGGATCCAGGTGGAAAGCCAGCGGCGCATTGGGCGCGGCCTTGGCCAAGGTTCCCAGCCAGTCGGCGGCCTTGGGGCCCAGGAAGCCGGCGTCCAGGGCGACGGGGGCGAGGTCCACCAGCACGCCCGACAGCGCCTTGGCCAGGTCGTCGGCCGAGCCGACGGCGACGCCGTTCGCGCCGGTCGGATCGAGCTGCAGCAGCACCGAGGCCGCGCCGTTTTCCAGGTCCGTCAGGACATCCTTGGCGGTATGCGACACGTCGGGGTGGGCGGCGCGGGTGCGCAGGTCCCATGGCCGTTCAGGATCGCGGGCGCGCAGGTCGCGGGCCACGGCGACGCCGTCCTGGGCGGTGTAGAGCGGCCGGATCGTCAGGCCGTCAGGCGTCTTGACCGTCAGGGCGTCGTCGAAGCTCTGGCCCTTCAGGGTCTTCTCGACCAGGGCCATCCAGCGGGCGCGCGTCGCGTCGTCGCCTTGGGCGCCAAAATCCTCGGCCAGGGACGTCGTCGGCACGGTCAAAGCGTCTCTCTCCTGCGGTGCAGCATTTTTTGTCTTTTGGACCGTGATGCGCTCCTGCCCTTACGGCCGTCAAGTCTTGCGCCCCCAATCCTTCGTCTTGCTTAGAAGGCAAACGCGCGTTTAATCTGATCGGTGATCACATATGTCGGCGCTCCAGACCGACTCCAAAGGGGAACTCCTCCATGGCTCTGCCGCCGATCCTGCGCGACCGCCTGCGCCTGCCGGTCATCGCCTCGCCGCTGTTCATCATCAGCAATCCGGACCTGGTCATCGCCCAGTGCAAGGCCGGCATCGTCGGCTCGTTCCCGTCGCTGAACGCCCGTCCGATCTCGCAGCTGGACGAGTGGCTGCACCGCATCACCGAGGAGCTGGCCGCCCACGACAAGGCCCACCCGGAAGCGCCCAGCGCACCGTTCGCGGTCAACCAGATCGTCCACAAGACCAACAACCGGCTCGAGGAGGACATCGAGCTGTGCGTGAAGCACAAGGTGCCGGTGGTCATCACCTCGCTGGGCGCGCGCGAGGACCTCAATGGCGCGATCCACTCGTATGGCGGCATCACTCTGCATGACGTCATCAACGACCGGCACGCGCACAAGGCCATCGAAAAGGGCGCCGACGGCCTGATCCCGGTCGCGGCCGGCGCGGGCGGCCACGCTGGCGTCCTGTCGCCGTTCGCGCTGATCCAGGAGATCCGCCAGTGGTTCGACGGGCCGGTGGCGCTGTCGGGCTCGATCGCCTCGGGCCGCTCGATCCTGGCCGCCCAGGCCATGGGCGCTGACCTGGCCTATATCGGCTCGGCCTTCATCGCGACCGAAGAGGCCAACGCCATCGAGGGCTACAAGCAGGGCATCGTCGAGGGCCGCGCCGACGGCATCGTCTACTCGAACCTGTTCACCGGCGTGCACGGCAACTACCTGCGCTCGTCGATCGTGGCGGCGGGCCTGGATCCCGAGAACCTGCCGGTCAGCGATCCGTCCAAGATGAGCTTCGGCTCGGGCGGCAACACCGAGGCCAAGGCCTGGCGCGATATCTGGGGTTCGGGCCAGGGCATCGGCGCGATCGACAAGGTGCTGCCGGCCGCCGAACTCATCGCCAAGTTCGCCGAAGAGTACGAGCAAGCCAAAGCCGAACTGGCGGCCAAGACGGCGCTGACGTCCGGAAATCATTTGGCTTTCGCCGCCGAATAGGCGGGTGAGGCACGGGGACGGAGCTGCTTCCGTCCCCGGCCTTCGCGGCGACGTGATGCTGGGAGCGACTTCAACCCGCTCCCGGAGCCGCCCATGTTCGATGACGTCACGCCTCGCCTCGGCCTGCCCTATGTGGTGGCCGCCCAGGCCCAGAAGCACATCCCGATCAATGAGAGTCTGGCCCGGCTGGATGGCCTGGTGCAGCTGGCCGTCGAGAGCCGGTCGGTTACCGTCGCGCCCGCCAACCCCGTCAGCGGCGGCGTCTGGATCGCCGCCTGGCCCGGTCAGCCCGCCGGGACGCTGATGCGCTTTGAGGCCGGCGCCTGGGAGGCGCTGACGCCCGCCGAGGGCGTGCTGGCCTGGGTCAAGGACGAGAACCAGATGGTCGCCTTCGACGGCGCGGCCTGGGTCCCGCTGTCGGCGACGTTCCGCAGCACCGTGGCGGCTCAGACGCCCAGCCTGGCCAACACCCGGCTGGAGATCCTGGAGCAGGAGGTCACGCTGTCGGGCGCCTCGACCGCGACCAGCATCGCCATCCCCAACCGCGCCATCGTGCTGGCCGTCTCGACCCGCACCACGGTCGCGATCACCGGCGCGGCCTCGTACAATTGCGGGGTCTCGGGCGAGGCCAGCAAGTTCGGCGGCTCGCTGGGTGTGGCCAAGAACGCCAGCAACATCGGGGTCGTCGGCCCGACCGCCTACTACGCCGACACTCCGGTGCTGATCAGCGCCATCGGCGGCGCTTTCGTGAGCGGCAAGGTGCAGGTGGCCATCCACGTCCTGAGGTTCGACGCACCCGCTGCGGTCGCCTGACGCGTTGACGGCGGCGGCGCCCTCCGCTACACGCCCCTCACCTTTGGGGAGTAGCCGCCCGCATCTATCAGCGGGCCCCGCCGTCAACACACTTGCTGCCTCGGCAGCATGGCGCGGGGAAGGGAAGCGAGCTTAGCGCTTCCTTGGCGAGACCAATGGCGCCGATTTCCATCCGGGCCGGGTGGGCGTCGACGCTATTGGCATGCGCCCGGCCCGGAGGACTATTTCAAATGGAAGCCCTGCTCGTCTCGACCCTGGTCGTGGCCATCGCCGAAATCGGCGACAAGACCCAGCTGCTGGCCATCATCCTGGCCACGCGGTTCAAGAAACCGATCCCGATCATCATGGGCATCCTGGTCGCCACCCTGGCCAACCACGCCCTGGCTGCCACAGCCGGCTACTGGGTGTCCGACTTCCTGAGCGGCGCCTGGTTCAAGTGGGCCATCGCCATCTCGTTCATCGCCATGGCCGCCTGGGCGCTGATCCCGGACAAGGCCGATGACGAGGAAGGCCAGAACGCCGGCCGTTACGGCGTGTTCGTGACCACGGCCATCGCCTTCTTCCTGGTCGAGATGGGCGACAAGACCCAGATCGCCACCGTGGCCCTGGGCGCCAAGTTCCACTCCATCGCCTGGGTCGCCGCCGGCACCACCCTGGGCATGATGCTGGCCAATGTCCCGGCCGTGTACCTGGGCGAGGCCGCCACCAAGATCGTGCCGCTGAAGTACGTGCGGATGGGCGCGGCGCTGATCTTCCTGCTCCTGGGTATCTGGCAGGTGGCGGAGCTGACGGGACTGTTGAAGTAGGCACCCCAACGGCTATGAGGGGCGGAGCAAGGAGTTCCGTCCCTCATGACTCAAGATCCGCGCGGCTGGGAATTCTGGATCGACCGGGGCGGTACGTTCACCGACATCGTCGCACGGCGGCCGGACGGTTCGCTGGTCACCCACAAGCTGCTGTCGGAAAATCCCGAGCACTACACCGACGCCGCCGTGGCGGGCGTCCGGGCGCTGCTGCCGGACGGCGCGGCCATCGACGCGGTGAAGATGGGCACCACCGTCGCCACCAACGCGCTGCTGGAGCGCAAGGGCGAGCCGACGGTCCTGGCGATCACCAGCGGCCACGCCGACGCTTTGCGGATCGGCTACCAGGCGCGGCCCAAGCTATTCGAGCGCCACATCGTCAAGCCGGAAGCCCTCTACGACCGCGTCGTCGAGATCGACGAGCGGATGAGTGTCGAGGGGGCGGTGCTGCGGCCGCTGGATGAAGCGGCCGCGCGAACTGGTTTGCAGGCCGCCTTCGATGAAGGCTTCCGCGCCATCGCCATCGTGCTGCTGCACGGCTTCCGTTTCACCGACCACGAGGCGCGGGTCGCGACGATCGCGCGCGACATCGGCTTTACCCAGGTGTCGGTCAGCCACGAGGTCAGCCCGCTGATGAAGCTGGTCGGGCGCGGCGACACGACGGTGGTCGACGCCTACCTGTCGCCGATCCTGCGGCGCTATGTGGATCAAGTGGCAGGCGCGCTGGGCCACGACACCCGACTGCTGTTCATGCAGTCGAACGGCGGCCTGACCGACGCGCGGGCCTTCCGGGGCAAGGACGCCATCCTGTCCGGTCCGGCCGGCGGCGTGGTCGGCATGGCGCGGACGGCGGGCGAGGCGGGTTTCGAGCGCGTGATCGGCTTCGACATGGGCGGCACCTCGACCGACGTCTGCCATTATGCCGGCCAGTACGAGCGGGCCTTCGAGACGGTGGTGGCGGGCGTGCGGATGCGCGCGCCGATGATGAACATCCACACCGTGGCGGCCGGCGGCGGCTCGATCTGCTCGTTCGACGGGGCGCGCTTGCGCGTAGGCCCGGCCTCGGCCGGCGCGGTGCCGGGACCGGCGGCCTATCGCCGGGGCGGACCGCTGACGGTCACCGACTGCAACGTCATGCTGGGCAAGCTGCGGCCGGAGTTCTTCCCCAAGGTGTTCGGCCCCAACGCCGACCAGCCGCTGGACGCCGAGGCAGTCTCGCGCGGCTTCGAGGCGGTGTCGGCGCAGATCGTGGCGGCGACCGGCAAGGCCATGACCCCGCAGGAGGTCGCCGAGGGCTTTGTCACCATCGCCGTCGAGAACATGGCCAAGGCCGTGCGGCAGATCTCGATCCAGCGCGGCTACGACGTCACCCGCTACGTGCTGGCCTGCTTCGGCGGCGCGGGCGGGCAGCACGCCTGCCTGGTGGCCGACGCGCTGAGCATGACCAAGGTGATGATCCACCCATTCGCCGGTGTCCTCTCAGCCTACGGCATGGGCCTGGCCGACCTGCGCCTGATCCGCGAGGAGACGGTCGAGCGGCCGCTGGATGCGGCGGGCGATCTGGCCGACCGTGCGAAGGTGCTGGCCGCCGAGGCCGAAACCGCTCTGCGCGCTCAGGACGTGCCGATGGCCTCGGTCGAGACTGTCGCCAGCTTGCGCGTGAAGTACGCCGGCACCGACACGCCGCTGGTCGTGCCGTTCGGCGATCGCGTGCGCGAAGAGTTCGAAGAGCTGCATCAACGCCGCTTCGGCTTCACCTCGCCGACGACGTCGCTGGTGGTCGAGACGCTGTCGGTCGAGGCGATCGGGCATTCGGATGCGGGAGACGCACCGGACTTAAAATCCGTTGGAGCAATTCAACAGGAAGAACCGCTCGCCACCGTCGAAACCCGCATGGCCGGCGAACTCCACAGCACACCCGTCTTCGACCGCGAAGTTCTCGCCGTCGGCGTCGAGGTTCTCGGCCCTGCCATCATCCGCGAAGCCACCGGCACCACCGTCGTCGAGCCCGGCTGGCGCGCCGCTGTCGACGCCCACCTGAACCTGATCCTCGACCGCGTCGTCGCCCTGCCGACCCGCAAGGCCATCGGCACGGAAGCCGACCCCGTCATGCTGGAGGTGTTCAACAACCTCTTCATGGCCGTGGCCGAGGAGATGGGTTTCGCCCTCCAGAACACGGCCTACTCCGTGAACATCAAGGAGCGGCTGGACTTCTCCTGCGCCCTGTTCAGCCGCGACGGAGACCTGATCGCCAACGCCCCGCACATGCCGGTGCACCTGGGCTCGATGGGCGACAGCGTGCGGGCCATCCGCGACGGCCGCGAGCATGATGGCCCGGGCATGCAGCCGGGCGACGTCTACATGCTGAACGCGCCCTACAACGGCGGCACCCACTTGCCGGACGTCACGGTGGTCATGCCGGTGTTCGACGCGGCCGGCGCCTTGCTGTTCTACGTCGCCGCGCGCGGCCACCAGGGCGACATCGGCGGCATCACGCCGGGCTCCATGCCGCCGACCAGCAAGACGGTCGAGGAAGAGGGCGTCCTGATCGAGAACTTCCTGCTGGTCGAGGGCGGCCGGTTCCTGGAGGCCGAGACCCGCGCCCTGCTGGCCTCGGGCAAGTGGCCGGCGCGCAATCCCGACCAGAACATCGGCGACCTCAAGGCCCAGATCGCCGCCTGCGCGCGCGGAGCCGAGGCCCTGACGGGCATGGTCGCCGAGTTCGGCCAGGACGTCGTCGAGGCCTACATGGCCCACGTCCAGGACAATGCCGAGGAGGCCGTCCGCCGCGTACTGGCGAAGATGCAGGGCGGGACCTTCGCCTACGAGCTGGACGACGGGGCGGTGGTCCGCGTGGCCATCGATGTCGATCAGCAGGCCCGCACCGCCCGGGTCGACTTCACCGGCACCAGCGACCAGGTCCCGACCAACTTCAACGCCCCGGCCTCGATCTGCCGAGCGGCGGCGCTGTACGTGTTCCGCACCCTGGTCGATGACGAGATCCCGATGAACGACGGCTGCCTGCGGCCGGTCGAGCTGGTCATCCCCGAAGGCTCGATGCTGCGACCGCGCTATCCGGCGGCGGTGGTGGCCGGCAATGTCGAGACCAGCCAGGTGGTGGTCGACGCCCTCTACGGCGCCTTGGGCGTGATGGCCGGGGCGCAGGGGACGATGAACAACTTCACCTTCGGCGACGAGCGGCGGCAATACTACGAGACCATCTGCGGCGGCTCCGGCGCGGGGCCGGACTTCGCCGGGACCGACGCGGTCCAGACCCACATGACCAACAGCCGCCTGACCGATCCCGAGGTGCTGGAAACCCGCTATCCGGTGCTGGTCGAGGCCTTCTCGATCCGGCGCGGCTCGGGCGGGCAGGGGAGCCATCGCGGCGGCGACGGCGTGGTGCGCAGGATCGGCTTCCGCGAGCCGATGACCGCCACCTTGCTGTCCAACCGCCGCCGCGTACCGCCGTTCGGGCTGCAAGGCGGTGGTTCGGGCGAGGTCGGCACGGCGCGGGTCGAGCGCGCTGACGGAACGGTTCAGACGATGTCCGCCACCGATCTCGTCGAGGTCGGCGCGGGCGATAGCATCGTCATCGAGACGCCGGGCGGCGGCGGTTGGGGGAAAGCGTGAAGGCTTCGGTTCTCTTCGTCTGTCTGGGCAACATCTGTCGCTCGCCGCTAGCCGAGGGCGCGTTCCGGGCTGAAGCCGAGCGTCTGGGCCTGGACGTCACGGTCGACAGCGCCGGCATGGGCGGCTGGCACACGGGCGAGGCTCCCGACCCGCGCGCCATCGCCGTGGCCCGCCGCAATGGCGTCGATGTCAGCGGTCTGAAGGCCCGCCAGGTGAAGGCCGACGACTTCCGGACCTTCACCCACATCTACGCCCTGGACCATGACAACCTGCGCGGCCTGCTGCAGATCGCGCCGGCCGATGCGACCGCCGAGGTTGGGCTGCTGCTGGACCTGGTCGAGGGCCATCGCGGCCGGGCCGTGGCCGATCCGTACTACGGCGATGACGCCGGGTTCGACGTGACCTGGAGCGACGTCGTGATGGCGTCGCAGGCCTTGGCGCACCGACTGGCGGACGAGGGCTGGCGGTAGCCTAGCCTAGTGAAGCGTCGGCCGCTTCGCGTACGACACCACCACCTCCGGCTCGTCGAACCGCATCGGCAACGCCATCCCATCATTAGCCAGGGCCGTGTTCAGGAACCGCGCCATCACCGTGACGGTCTCGGGCGTGATCACCATCCCTTCGATCAGGCGGCCGGCGATCTCGGGGGAAGCGGGGCAGACGCCGCAGGCGGTGATCAGGCGCTGTTCGTCGTCGGCGTAACCCTTGCAGCACGGCGCGGAGACACAGAGCGGGCGGCGGACCTGGCCCTCGATGGTGCTCATCATCAGGATGAAGGCGGTGGCCACGCGAGGCGAGACGAAGGCGCCGGCCTTCTTCGAAAGCCGTTGGCCAGGCTCCTCACCGAGGACGCGGGCGGTGACCCACTGGCGCAGCATCAAGAGCGGGATGCGCTCACCGTCGGCCAGGCCGACCGGGCCGCAATGGTTCAGATGGTTCTCTGAGAAAGGGTCGGACCGCACGCCGGAAATCTCCTCGCCTGGCAGGGGGCCGACACCCGCCCTGGCGAACCGATCTCGGTGAGCGGCCCGACGCGTTCTTGCGAACACATCGCAACTAGACGGGATGTGTAGTTGCGAGTCAATTGCAAAAACGCGCCGACGCTATTTAGCCGCCGAAACCGCCCCGATAGCTGCCGCCGCTGGAATAGCTGCGACCGCCGCCGAAGCCGCCGCGCGAGACCACCGACGTGCGGGTCTGGATCTTGGGCGGGGCGTTGCGGATGGCGTCCGGCGGGTCGATGCTGGACTTGCTGATCGTGGTGCGACCAGTGCCGTAGTCGCGGCCCAGATGCCCGCCCCAGGTCGAGTAGTAGCCGCCGCCATAGCGGTCGTCGCGGCGATAGAGGCCGGTGCCACGATAGCCGCCGTCCATCATCTGGCCGATCACGAAGCCGGCCAGCAGCGGCGTGAAGAAGTTGCCGCCGTTGTTGTAGCTGCGCGGCACGCAGTTGCCGGCCCCATAGACCTCCTCGCACGAGGCGCGGGCCTCGTACTTCGGGGCGTCCTTGGCGTCGTCCTTCTGGGCGGCGGCGTAGGAGGTGTCGCACTGCTGGTCGGAGACCTCGTTGGCCGCCTTGCACTCTTCCAGGGTCTTGTAGCTGAAGGCCTCGACCTGCTCGCCCTTGTTGGGGTCCCAGCTGGCCTGGCCGCTGGGATCGTCGCAGCCGGACAGGGTCAGGGCCGTGGCGCCAGCCAGCATGGTGGTGAGCTTCAGGGAACTCGAACGCTTGCGCATCGCACCGCTCCTCACGAGGTCATGCAGGCGGCGTTCAGCAGGCCGACCGCGATCGAGATGCCCGCCAGATAGACGCCGATCGCGATTTCATTGGCCTCGACGCGCGCCTTGACGTCGCGCAGGGCCAGCAGGCGGACGCCGGAGAAGGCGGCGACCTGGACGATGCCCGCCACGGTCGCCCAGGCGGCGAATTCCGGCAGGCTGACCGTGTGGCTCAGCGCCGAGGCCAGGGGCAGGGCGTAGCCGATCAGGGCGCCGGCCAGGGCGATGGCGGCCGTGACGTTGCCGTCGCGGATCAGCGCCTTCTCGTTGTAGGGCGTGATCCACTGGTAGATGTACTTGAAGGCGATCGTGAACAGGCCGGCCACGACAAAGGCCAGCAGGAACGCGGTCGCGCCTTCCTGGAAACCGGTGAAGTCGAACATTGCGTTGGCCCCCTCAGGCTCGGAACTCGCCCACCGACAGCGGCAGGCCGATCATCGTCTCGTGGCTGATGTCCTTGCTGTCCTCAGGCTCCAGGGCCAGGGCCAGCAGCAGCTCGCGCCCGTCGCCGCCGGCAAGGTCGCGACTGAATAGCATGGTGGTCTGGAAGAGGCGTCGGTCCGGCTGCGAGGCGTCGCGATCGTAATAAACGTCTTCCCATAGCGTCACCGGGTCCTGCTCGGCGGCCTCGTCGCCGAACCACAGGCGGGTATAGGGCGGCAGGCCCTCGGCCTGGAACGTGCGGGCGCGCAGGCGCTGGGTCCACAGGTCGCGATCGGCGCGGTCGGCCGGATATTCGCTGGCCCATGGGACGAAGACGGTGAAGTCGTTGGCCTTCTGGCCCTCGCGATCGTCCGAGACGACCTGGAACAGGATTTCGTCGTCCGTATAGAAGCGGTGCACGAACGCGCCGTCGTTCAGCTGGATCAGGCCCTGGGCGGTGATCTCCAGCGTGTCGCGGTCGAGGGCGAATTTGGTCTCGCCGCTGAAGCGCCGCCAGGCCAGCGGATCCAGCACCACCGTGCGGCCGATCGTGACATTGCGGATGACGGGCAGGGCGGACCTGGTCTCGCCGCCTTTGTTGCCGAAAAGCTTTCCGAACATCGCGGTCCGCGAGCCCTCAAAAAACCTTATCCAGTCCCCTATTTGACAGGCGACAGCGGATTGCCCGAGAGCGTGCTTGCCCTCAGGTGAAGTCGGTCGCAGGATGACGCCGAACGACGCCTTGTCAAGCGTACATGTTATGCGTACATGTAACGCATGCCTGCCAAACCGACCCGTAGCGCCCAGGCCGCTGAAAGAACCCGCGCGTGGCGTGAAGCCCGCCGGAACGCCGGCTTCGTGAAGATCGAGGTCTGGGCGCCGGCGGCCTGTAAGCCCGACATCCTTTCAGCCGTGCAGGCGATCGTCGTCGAGTCGGTCCGCGGGCCGACCCTGGCAACCAACCCCCATCCCCCCAAGGGCGTCAGACACATGGACTCCGTTATCGACACCGCCTGGACGATCCACAGCCTGCGCGACGCGCTGGTGGAAAGCGCCCTCGTGCGCGAGGACGAGCTGACCGCGACCGTCGTCGAGGGCGTCGAGCCCGTGCTGCAGGTCGTGATGCACGAGTTCGGCGACCTGCCGATCTATGTCAGCGGTGGTGCGCTGCAGCTGGTCGTCTCGACCCTGCTGTGGCCCTGCGACGAGCAGAACGACCGTGCGGCCTTCAACGAGTTCCTGCTGAAGGCCCAGAAGATCGTGCCGTTGTCGAACTTCGGCATCACCTCGGTCGACGGCCGTGACTATTACGAGCTGATGGGCGAGATCTCGTCCAAGACCACTCTGCAGACGCTGGTCATCGAGCTGCGCACCCTGGCCGACAACGCCATCGCCGCCGCCAGCGACCTGCGCGACACCTTCGAAAAAAGCCGCGCGTCGGCCGCCTAAAGAATTGGACCTGGAGACTTACTGATGTCGATCTGGAGCAAGCTCTCGGCCCTGTTCCGTGGGACCGCGCACGACGGTGCGCAGACCATCGTGGACGCCAACGCCCTGAGGATCCTGGACCAGGAAATCCGCGACGCCGACAACGCCCAGGGCAAGGCCCGGGACGAGCTGGCCAAGCTGGTCGCCCGCCGCCGCAGCCTGGAGACCGAAGTCGCCCAGCTGACCGACCAGTCGAAGAAGTACGAGTCCTCGGCGCGCGCGGCGATGAACAAGGGCGACCAGGCCCTGGCCCTGGAAGTGGCCCAGCGCATCGCCGACCTCGAGAAGGACGCGGGCCAGAAGGCCACGCAGATGACCGAGCTGCGCACGGCCGAGGACAAGCTGCGCACGATCATCGCCCAGACCGACACCAAGGTCGAAGCGCTGCGCCGCGAGATCGAGATCGTGAAGGTCAACGAGAGCGTCCAGAAGGCCCAGGCCGCCGTGATCTCGCGCTCGGGTTCGGCCAGTGGCGTCGTCGGCTCGGCCGCCGATAGCTTGAAGCGCATCAAGGAGCGCCAGTCGGTCCGCGAGGAGCAGTTCCGCCTGCACAGCGAGTCGGAAGACCGCAAGACCGGCGCCGATCTCGACGCCAAGCTGGCGGCCGCCGGCATCCTGCCGGGCGGTGGCGGCGCCGAGGACGTGCTGGCCCGCCTGATGGCCCCGAAGGACGAGGCTCTGCCTGCCCCGATGCTGGCCATCGAGGACAAGCAGAAGGTCGCTAAGGACGGCTCGGACGCCTGATGCGCCGTCTCACCCTGACGCCTCGGTCGGACTGGAAGTCCAAGGCCGAGGCGGTCGGCTTCACCTGGCATCACGCCGACGGTCGTCGCTACTGGGACGAACGGGCCGCCTATGCCTTCACGCTCGATGAGGTCGAGGGCCATCTGGAGCCGGCGACTGAGGCGCTGCACAAGCTGTGCCTGGAGCTGGTCGACGACGCGGTGAAGAGCGACGCCCTGATGGCGCGTCTGCAGATTCCCGAGGCCTCGCGCGACCTGGTCGCCGCCTCGTGGGCGGCGCGCGATCCGTCGCTCTACGGCCGGTTCGACTTCGCCTACGACGGGGCCGGTCCGCCCAAGCTCTACGAGTACAACGCCGACACCCCGACCAGCATCTATGAGGCGGGCGTGTTCCAGTGGCTGTGGCTGGAGGACTTGCTTCAGCAAGGTCTGCTGCCGGAGGGCACGGACCAGTTCAACAGCCTGCACGACCAGCTGGCCGAGCGCTTCAAGGCGATCTTCCCGGACGGCGGTTTCGTCCACTTCGCCAGCGATCCCGACTTCGTCGAGGACCGCCAGACGGTGCGGTTCCTGGAGGACATGGCGCGCCTGGCGGGTCTGGAGCCGAAGTTCGTGCCGATGACGGAAGTCGGCCTCGACGCCGACGGCCGCTTCGTCGATCAGGACAACTACATCATCGGCGCGCTGTTCAAGCTGTACCCCTGGGAGGACATGCTGCGCGAGCCGTACGCGGCCAATATCGCCGCGTCCAAGGCCCTGTTCCTGGAGCCGCCCTGGAAGGCGGTGCTGTCGAACAAGGCCCTGCTACCGCTCCTGTGGGAGCGCCATCCGGGGCATCCGAACCTGCTGGAGACCTATTTCGACGACGATCCCAAGGTCGAGCGCCTGGGCTCCAGCTACGCCCGCAAGCCGCTGTTCAGCCGCGAGGGCGCGAACGTCGAGCTCTGGAAGGACGGCCGCAAGGGCCGGGTGCTGGACCTGGGCTATGGCGAGGAAGGCTGGATCCGCCAGGAACTGAAGCCCCCGCCGAAGTTTGGCGTGAACTATCCGGTGGTCGGCTCGTGGGTCATCGGAGATCAAGCCGCCGGGATCGGCGTGCGCGAGGATCGGGGCCGGGTGACGCGGGATCGGTCGCGGTTCATTCCGCACATCATCGAGGGCTGAGGGGCCGAACCTCGTCCTTCGACAAGCTCAGGATGAGGTTCTACTGCGAGGCCTGACCTTGATCCTCACCCTGAGCCTGTCGAAGGGCGAGGATCACGCACGGCGCCTCAGGTTGCGCCCTGTTTCATCCTCGAAGGAAACCGGTATCATTCCCGTGAGACAAGGCGTTCAACGATAACGACGCCTGCCGGGGAGAGACGTCCAGATGACCCACCGCGCCGCCATGATCGGCCTTTTCCTCAGCGCCAGCCTGCTGGCCACTTCGGCCTTCGCCGGCGTCATCGGGACCAACGTCCCGGCCCAGCCGATCACCGCCGAGCGGATCGCGGCCCTGCCGGTCGCCCAGCAGCCGGCGTGGAAGGCCTATCTCGACCGCTCGACCGCCCAGGAGAAGGCCGACCGCGCCGCCCTGGCCGCTGAGCTGAAGCCCGGAGAGACCGCGCCGCCGCAGCCGCCGACCGGTCATGGCGACAACGGCATGGCGCTGGATAAGCCCGCAGCCTGGTACGCCTCGCCCGAAGCGCGCCACATCGCCGACGTCATCGTCAGCTTCCAGACCCCGGCCGGCGGCTGGAGCAAGAACCAGGACCGCACCGGGGCCCTGCGCTTGCCGGGCCAGCCCTGGCACTCGGACAACAATTCCAAGCACCTCAGCGAGACCGATTTCGACGCCGCCCGCGATCCCAAGTGGGGCTATGTCGGCACGCTGGACAACAACGCCACCATCACCGAGATGCGCTTCCTGGCGAAGGTCGCCAGCCAGGCGCCGGGCAAGGACGGTGAGGTCTATCGGGCGAGCTTCCTCAAGGGTGTCCACTATCTGCTGGCCGCCCAGTTCCCGAACGGCGGCTGGCCGCAGGTCTGGCCGCTGCAAGGCGGCTACCATGATGCGGTGACCTTCAACGACAACGCCGTCTCCGAGGCTGCCGACCTGCTGACCGAGGTGTCGGAAGCCAAGACCGACTTCGCCTTCGTCCCGGCCGACCTGCGCGCCAAGTCCGGCGCCGCAGCCAAGAAGGGGCGGGAGGTCATCGTCGCCTCGCAGATCCGCGTCGGCGGCAAGCTGGCCATCTGGGGGCAGCAGGCCGATCCGTTCACGCTTGAGCCGGTCTCGGGTCGCAACTACGAGCCGCCGGCCCTGTCGACGGGCGAGAGCGCCGACCTCTTGATCTATCTGATGAGCCTGCCCGACCCGACCCCGGCCGAGATCGCCGCCGTCCACGCGGGCGTCGCCTGGCTGAAGGGCGCGGCGATCATGGACAAGGCCTGGACCGGCGGGAAGGAAAACCCCGAAGGCCGCCGCCTAGTCGATCAGCTGGGCGCGGGGCCGATCTGGTCGCGCTACTACGACACCGCCGGCAAGCCGGTCTTCGGTGAGCGCGACAAGACCCTGCGCGACAACGCCAACGAACTCTCGCTGGAGCGACGCAACGGCTATGCGTGGTTCGGGACCGCGCCGGCCAAGGCGATCAAGGCGTATGAGGGCTGGGTGAAGAGCCACCCGGCCGCCTAAGGCCTTAGAGGTCGCGGAGGATCCGAACCGCTTCCGCGACCGCCGCCTCGTCCGTGTCCCGCAGCTCCGGCGGCACGAAGCCCATCTCGTTCAGCTTCGAGCCCGGCTCGGCGCCGGGGATCGGGCCGCTGAACGAGCCGTGGACTTCGCGGACGCCGGTGCGCTTGACCAATTCGGCGACGTTCTGCGGCTTCACGCCCGCACCGGCCAGGATGCTGATGCGGCCGTCGGCCTGCTCGACCAGCGCCGCGATCCGCTCCGCGCCCGCCTGCGCCGTCAAGGCGCCGCCCGAGGTCAGCACGCGTTCGAAGCCGAGTGCGATCGCCGCCTCAAGGGCCACCGACTGATCCGGGACCAGGTCGAACGAGCGGTGCAGGCTCATCCCCAAGCCCTTCGAATGCTCGACGATCAGCTCCAGCGCGGCGAGGTCCAGCTGTCCATCGGGCAGGTTCGCCCCGATCACCACGCCGGCCAGGCCGTACGCCCGCACCGCGTCGATATCCCGCCGGATGTGGTCCAGGTCGCCGGCGTCGTAGCAGAAGTCGCCGTTCCGGGGACGGATCATCGGATAGATCGGGATCGGCGCGCCGGCCGCCTGGGCCATCAGGCCGGGGGCGGGGGTCAGGCCTTGCAGCGCAAGCGCCGCACAAAGTTCGATCCGATCCGCCCCGCCCTTGATCGCCGCCGCCAGTCCGGCGGGCGTGTCGACACAGACTTCCAGGAGAATGTGGCCAGCGGTCATGCTCTGCTCCAGCGTGTGGTACGGATTCGCAACGCGGCCTTGTTGGAGCATAGGAATGTTGAATCGTAGAGGCCTGATCGGCGCTTCGCTCGTCGGATCGACCCTGCTGGGCGCGAAGGTCTCGGCGGCCGAGCCGGTCACCAAGCTCGATGGGCCCTGCGTGATCTCCACCTGGGACTTCGGCGTCGCCGCCAACCAGGCCGCGTGGGCGTTGCTGTCCAAGGGCGGCCGGGCGCTGGACGCCGTCGAGGCCGGCGCCCGCATCCCCGAGCAGGACCTGAAGAACCACAGCGTCGGCCGGGCCGGCTATCCCGACCGCGATGGCCACGTCTCGCTGGACGCCTGCATCATGGACGAGTTGGGCAACTGCGGCGCGGTCGCGGCCCTGGAGCACATCGCCCACCCGATCTCGGTCGCCCGCAAGGTCATGGAGAAGACCCCGCACGTGATGCTGGTCGGGGCCGGCGCCCTGCAGTTCGCGCTGGAGCAAGGCTTCCCGCGCGAGGAGCTGCTGACGCCCGAGTCGAAGACCGCCTGGGAGGCCTGGAAGAAGGAGGCCAAGTACCAGCCCAAGGCCAACAGCGAGAACGCCGACTACGGCAAGACCTCCGGCCAGCTGGGCACGCCGGGCGGGGCGAACAACCACGACACCATCGGCATGCTGGCCATCGACGCCAAGGGGGACATCGCCGGCGCCTGCACCACCAGCGGCATGGCCTGGAAGATGCGCGGTCGGGTCGGCGACAGCCCGATCATCGGCGCGGGGCTCTATGTCGACAACGAGGTCGGCGGCGCCACCTCGACCGGCGTCGGCGAGGAGGTGATCCGCAATGTCGGCAGCTTCCTGGTCGTGGAGCTGATGCGCCAGGGCCGCTCGCCCGAGGCCGCCTGCCGCGAGGCCGTCGAGCGCATCCTGAAGAAGAAACCCAACGCCAAGGAATTCCAGGTCGGCTTCCTGGCCGTGAACAAGCAGGGCGAGGTCGGGGCCTGGGCGATCCAGAGCGGCTTCAGCTACGCCCTGTGCGACGGCAAGAAGCAGGACCTGCTGTTGCCCGGCAAGGCGACCTACCAGCTCACAACGTAAAGAGGGTAGGCGGCGGAAGAACGCGGTTATAGCGTGCCGGCCTCAAGTTCAGAGGGAGCCCGCCATGTGCGATGACGATATCCACCCAGGCCTCGTTCACGACCCGCGCCTTTCGCGTCGCGCCTTCGGTCTGCTGACGGTCGCGGCCACCGGCGTCGCCTCGGTCGCCTATGCCGACGACACGGTCGAGGAGAAGGACGTCGAGGTGAAGACGCCCGACGGCGTGGCCGACGCGGCGCTCTTCTACCCGAAGGCCAAGGGCAAGTACCCGGCGGTGCTGCTGTGGCCCGACGTCATGAGCCTGCGTCCGGTGTTCCGCGACATGGGCCGCCGTCTGGCCGCGGCCGGCTATGTGGTGCTGGTCCCCAACCTCTACTACCGGGTCAAGAAGGCCCCGGTGGTCGAGGGGACGTTCAACTTCGCCAATCCCGACGACCGCGCCAAGCTGACGCCGCTGCGCGCCTCGGTGACGACAGAAGGCACGTTCAAGGACGCGGCCGCCTACATCGCCTTCCTCGACGCGCAGGCCAAGACCAACAAGGCCAAGAAGGCCGGCGTCCAAGGCTACTGCATGGGCGGCCCGCTGTCGTTCCGCACGGCCGGCGCTGTCCCGGCCCGCATCGGCGCGGTGTCCACCTTCCACGGCGGCGGCCTGTGGACCGACAAGGAAGACAGCCCGCACCTGCTGATCGCCAAGACCCACGCCGACTACCTGATCGAGGTCGCCGACAACGACGACAAGCAGGACCCGACCGTGAAGGACAAGCTGAAGGCCGCCTTCGAGGCCGCCAAGCGTCCGGCCCAGGTCGAGGTCTTTGCCGGCTGCGCCCACGGTTGGACCGTCAAGGGCAGCCAAGTCTACAACGAGGAAGGGGCCGAACGGGCCTGGAGCAACCTTCTGGCGCTGTACAAGAAGGCGCTGGTCTAGGGCTTCAGGGGTTTGTAGGGCGACGGCGGCCGCTCATGCAGCCAGCCGCCGTCGTTCAGCCAGTCGGCCAAGCGGTCGGGCCAGTGCTGGATCGACAGGCTCTCCGAATGCGCGGCGATGTTGAAGCCGTGGTCCATGTCGGCGAACAGGTGCAGTTCGGCCGACACCCCGGCCTTGCGCAGCTGGCTGTAGAGCGTCATCGCCGGCTCGGCGCAGCACTGGTCCAGCGTGCCGGCGGTGATGAAGGCCGGCGGGGCGTCGGCCACGGCCTGGGCCGGGATGCCGAGCGGGCCGGGATAGACCAGCACCTGGAAGTCGGGGCGTGCGCTGACCGCGTCGAGCGGATCGGCCGAGGACGCCTGCGGCGGCGCGGGATTGTCGGCGACCTGCGTGACCAGTTCGCCGCCGGCCGAAAAGCCCATCACGCCGATGCGGCGTGGGTCCACGCCATACTGGGCGGCGTTGGCGCGCACCCAGCGGACCGCGCGGCGCAGGTCGGCGGCGGCGTCGCGCTCGATCGCGTAGGTCGATCCCGCCTCGCGCGCCAGCCGGTACTTCAGGACGAAGACGGTGACGCCATAGCGGTTGAGGGCCTTGGCGGGTCCTGAGCCCTCGTTGACGAAGACCAGCATGCGATGGCCGCCGCCCGGCGCGATGATGATCGCCGCGCCGTTGGCGTGGCGCGGGTCAGCGGGGAACACCGTCAGGTTCGGGCTGTGGACATTGCGCACATAGGTGTTCTCGACGATCTCGGGCTCGCTGGCCCGTCGTTCAGAGCCAGGCGCGCCGTGCGGCCAGAGCTGGATCGTCGTCGGGCTCTCTACGGGGGCGGCGGCCAGCAGCGCCATGAGGGCGAGGACGAGCATGGAGGACCTCCCGGGCCGCGTAGGCGGCGGAGGCCAGACTCCACATTCCAGCGTCCGTGCCTATCGCGACCATGGTCGAAGAAATCCCACGGCGGCGCTCTTGCGATCAGATAGGTAGGATGCTATCTAATTTAGATAGGAAGCTACCTATTAGATAGATCGCCGTTCCATGACCTCTGCTCGCACCTTCGACGAACGCACCTTTGCCGGCGCCCTGCTGCGCCTGGCGCGGGTCTATCGCAAGGAGGTCAATCGCGCCCTGGCCGCCCACGGCATCTCGGACGCCAAGGCCATGCCGGTGCTGCACATCGCCCGCGCGGGCGGCGGTATGCGCCAAGGGATGCTGGCAGAAGAGATCGGTGTGGAGGGGCCGTCACTGGTCCGCATCCTCGACCAGTTGGCCCAAGCCGGCCTCGTGGAGCGCCGCGACGATCCTTCCGACAAGCGCGCCAAGACCTTGCACCTGACGGCCGAGGGCCAGGCCCTGGCGGCCGTGGTCGAAGACGCCGTGCAGGTGGTGCGGGCTCAGATGCTGACCGGTGTCAGCAACGACGATCTGCAGGCCGCCGTGCGGACCTTCGCGGCCTTCGAGGCCGCCCTGGACCTGGCGGCCGGGCAGGGGGTCTAGCCCTCCCATGCTCCCGAAATTCGATCGGCATACGCTGCTGTTCTCGGCGAACAGTTTCGCGGCGGCGATGCTGGCCCTCTATATCGGCTTCGCCCTGGGCCTGCCGCGTCCGTACTGGGCGATGACCACGGCCTATATCGTCAGCCAGCCGCTGGCCGGGGCCGTGCGCTCCAAGGCCGTCTACCGCGTGCTCGGCACCATCCTGGGCGCGGCCGCCGCGGTGGCCCTGGTCCCCAACCTGGTCAATGCGCCGGTGCTGCTGAGCCTGGCGCTGGCTTTGTGGGTCGGCGGCTGCCTGACCATCTCGCTGTTGGACCGCACGCCGCGCAGCTACCTGTTGATGCTGGCCGGCTACACGGCCGCGATCATCGGCTTTCCCGCCGTCAACCAGCCGGGGGCGATCTTCGACCTGGCCGTCTGGCGGGTAATCGAGATCGGCCTGGGCATCGTCTGCGCGACCTTGACCCACAGCCTGATCTTCCCGCGCCCCGTCGGCGCCGTCCTGAAGGACCGCCTGTCCACCTGGCTGGGCGAGGCCGATCGCTGGGCGCTGGACGTGCTGAAGGGCCAGGACGTCGCCGACGATCGCCGCCGTCTGGCCGCCGCCGCCAGCGAGATCCAGATGCTGGCCGTCCACCTGCCGTTCGACACCTCGCGCCTGCGCGAGACCACCGGCGTTGTCCGCGCCCTGCACGAGCGCATGCTGCTGCTGATCCCGCTGTTGTCGGGCCTGGCCGATCGTATGGAAGCCCTGCGCGAGGTGAAGGACGCCCGCGTCCGCGCCGCTCTGAACACGGTGGCCGCCTGGATCGAGGCCGGCTCGCCACGCGAGCAAGGCCTGGACCTGATCGAGCGGCTGACCGACCTGGCCGCCCATCGGCGCGGCGCGGCCTGGTCGAACCTGCTGATCGAGAGCCTGCTGGTGCGCCTGTCCGAAGCCGTCCGCGCCCTGGCCGAGGGCCACGCGCTGATGGCCCGCCTTGACAATCCCGACGCGCCGCTGTCGCCGGCCCTGGACGCCCAAGCCCGCGCCAAAGGGATGCGGCCCATGCACGCCGACCTGCCGCTGGCTCTGCTGTCGGGTGGGGCGGCGGTGATCGCCATCCTCCTGTCCAGCGCGGCCTGGATCCTGTCCGGCTGGGGCGACGGCGCCTCGGCCCCGGTTATGGCCGCTGTGTTCTGCTGCTTCTTCGCGGCGATGGACGACCCCGTGCCGGCCATCAAGAGCTTCGGCCTGTTCACCCTGGCCTCGCTGCCGCTGTCGGCGCTCTACATGTTCGCCATCCTGCCGGCGATCGACGGTTTCCCGATGCTGCTGATGGTGATGGCCCCGCCGTTGCTGTTCATCGGCCTCTACATCCCCGATCCCAAGCGGATGGGCGCGGCCCTGGCCATGCTGATCGGCTTCTGCAACGCCCTGACCCTGCAGGAGACGTTCAGCGCCGACTTCGCCAGTTTCCTCAATGGCAATCTGGCCCAGTTCGTCGGCTTGCTGTTCGCGATCATCGTCACCGCCGGCCTGCGCTCTATGGGCGTCGACGCCAGCGCGCGACGGCTGCTGGTCCGCACTTGGCTTGGCCTGTCCCGCCTGGCCCGGGCCCGCCAGGCGCCGGACAAGGCCGCCTTCGCCGCCATCCTGGTCGATCGCCTGGGCATGCTGACGCCCAAGCTGGCCGAGGCGGGCGAGCGTCACGACTTCGTCGGCGTCGACGCCCTGCGCGACCTGCGGGTCGGCATGAACCTGGTCGCCGTCCAGACCGCTCGCCCGGACCTGCCGCCGGAGGGCAAGCGCCAGCTGGACGCCGCCCTCGATGGCGTCGGCGACCACTTCGCCGCCCTGGCCGCCGGCGAGGTCCACAAGCCCGGCGAGGACCTGCTGACCCGCATCGACGCGGCCCTGCGCGGCCTGTCGATCGCCCCCGCCGCCTCGGCGGTGCAGGGCGTCTCGGGCCTGGTCGGCCTGCGCCGCAACCTGTTCCCGGAGGCCCCCGCCTTCGTTCCGGAGATCGCCCGATGACCGGTGAACTCGATATCGACGGGGTCTTCCTGTCGTCCGTCCTGGTCTCGGCGCTGATCGCCTTGGCCGCCTCGTTCGTCCTGCGCCGCGTGCTGTCGAAGGTCGGGGCCTACCGCCTCGTCTGGCATCCCGCGCTGTTCGACACCGCCCTGTTCGTCATCCTCTGGGCCGCGGTCGTCGCGGTCCCTAGTCCGCTGAAGTTCTGACCATGCCCTCGACGAAATCCATCCTGCTGACCACTGCCCGCGTCGCCGTCACCGGCGTCGTCGTCATCGCCGCCTTGGTCGGCGGCAAGGCGCTGTGGACCCACTACCAGGTCGATCCCTGGACCCGCGACGGCCGTGTCCGCGCCGACGTGGTGCAGGTGGCACCCGACGTGTCGGGCCTGGTCACCCGCGTCGACGCCGCCAACGACCAGACGGTCAAGGCCGGCCAGCCGCTGTTCTATGTCGACCGCGAGCGCTACGCCCTGGCCCTGCGCCAGGCCGACGCCGCCGTCGAGGCCCAGCGCGTGACCCTGGCCCAGGCCCGTCGCGAACTGGCCCGCAACCGCACGCTGGGCGAACTGGTCGCCGGCGAGGTCACCGAGCAGAGCCTGTCCAAGGTCGAGCAAGGCCAGGCGGCGTTGTCCCAGGCCTTGGCGGCCCGTGACGTGGCGGCCCTGAACCTGAAGCGCACGGTCGTGCTGGCCCCGACCGACGGCTTCATGTCCGACCTCACCTTGCGCACCGGCGACTATGTCACGGCCGGTAAGCCGGTGCTGGCCCTGATCGACAGCCGCTCGTTCCGGGTCGAGGGTTATTTCGAGGAGACCAAGCTGTCGGGCCTGCGGATCGGCCAGCCGGTCTCGGTCAAGGTGATGGGCGAGGATCGGCCGCTGAAGGGTCACATCCAGTCGATCGCCGCCGGCATCGAGGATCGCGACCGCGCCGCCAGCGGCAACCTGCTGCCCAACGTCAACCCGACCTTCAGCTGGGTGCGCCTGGCCCAGCGGGTGCCGGTGCGCGTGGCCCTGGACCAGACGCCGCGCGACCTGCGCCTGATCGCCGGCCGCACCGCCACGGTGGCGGTGGTGGGAGCGGGTCGATGAGCCCTTTACGCACCCTGGCGGTCGCCGGTTCGCTGCTGGCGCTTACCGCCTGCACAACCGTCGGGCCGAACTACAAGCTGCCGGCCGAAGCCAAGATCAACGCCCCGACCGCGCAGGGCGCTTTCCTCGGGGCGAACTCGAAAGCCGTCAGCCAGGACCCGGTCCCGGCCGGCTGGTGGAAGCTCTATGATGACCCCGTCCTCAACGGCCTGGTCGAGGAGGCGCTGAAGGCCAATACCGACCTGCGCGTCGCCGCCGCCAACCTGGCCCGCGCCCGCGCCATCGCCGGTGAGGCCGACGACGCCGGCGGCTTCAAGCTCGGGGCCTCGGCCGCCGCCATGCACTCCAGAGAGTCCGGCGAGCAGTTCCTGCTGGCCGAGCCGCTGCCGGTCGAGAACCTGGCCGATGTGGGCTTGAAGGTCTCCTACCAGGTCGACTTGGTCGGTCGCCTCAAGCGCGCCGCCGAGGCCGCCCATGCCGACGCCGAGGCCTCGCAGGCTGCGCTCGACCTGGCCCGCGTCAGCGTCGCCGCCGACGTCGCCCGCGCCTATGTCGAGGCCTGCGCCAATGGTCATGAACTGGCCGTGGCGCAGAAGACCTTGGACCTTCAGAGCCGCAGCTTGACGGTTACCCAGAAGCTGGTGAAGGCCGGTCGCGGCACGGCCGTCGATGTCACCCGCGCCCAGGCCCAGCTGGACCTGTCGCGCGCCAGCCTGCCGACCTTCCAGAGCCGCCGCCGCGCGGCGCTCTACAAGCTGGCCACCCTGACCGGCAAGCCGCCGGCCGAGTTCCCCAAGGCGGTCGAGGCCTGCGTGGTCCCGCCGACCCTGGCCAGGCCGATCCCGGTCGGCGACGGCGCGGCCCTGCTGAAGCGCCGCCCCGACGTGCGCCAGGCCGAGCGGACCCTGGCCGGCGCCACCGCCCGGATCGGCGTCGCCACCGCCGCGCTCTATCCCAGCATCACCCTGGGCGCCGGCGCGGGCTCGACGGGTCTGCTGGCCGACATCGGCCAGGCGCCGGCCAACCGCTGGGGCCTGACCTCGCTGATCACCTGGACCCTGCCGGGCGAGGGCGAGCGGGCCCGTATCCGCCAGGCCGAAGCCGGCGCCGACGGCGCGCTGGCCCGGTTCGACGGCGTGGTGCTGACCGCCCTGCGCGAGACCGAGACCAGCCTGGACGCCTACGCTCACGATCTGCAGCGCCAGGCCGCGCTGAAGGCCGCCCGCGACCAGGCGGCCTTGGCCGAGACCCAGGCCCAGACGCTCTACCGCGCCGGCAAGAGCCCGTACCTGACCGGCCTCGACGCCCAGCGCACCCTGGCGCTCGCCGAAGCCTCGCTGGCGCAATCCGACAGCCAGGTGGCGGCCGATCAGGTCAATCTGTTCCTGGCGCTCGGCGGCGGCTGGGAACGATAGCGTGGTCATGCCACTTTGGGCTAAGCATCGCCTTTCCCCAAAGTAGAGTTCGCCCGTGCCGCTTGACGCCCCGCCGCCCCCGGTTTCCACCGTCGTTGTCGAGGCGCCCAGGCTGTTGCCGCTGGCCGGGCAGGAGGCGTTCTCCACCGCCTACTACGACGCCGCCGAACTGGGCGCCCAGGCGCGGCTCGACGACGTGCTGAAGACCACGCCCGGTGTCTCGCTGTTCCGCCGCACCGGCAGCGACGCGGCGAACCCGACCATCCAGGGGCTTTCGCTGCGCGGTGTAGCGCCGTCCGGCGCCGGCCGAGCGCTCGTCACGCTCGACGGCGCGCCGCAGAACGATCCGTTCGGCGGCTGGGTGATCTGGACCTCGTTGCCGGGCGAAGGCCTCTCCGGCGCCACCGTCGTGCGCGGCGCGGGAGCGGGGCCCTACGGCGCCGGCGCCCTGACCGGCGTGGTGGCCCTGCGCGAGCGCGACGCCGGCGGTGGCCTGACCAGTTTCACGGCCGAGGCTCGCGAGCGCGACGGCTGGCGCGCGGCCGGGACCTTCGGCACCGACCACCTGCTGCTGACCGCCAGCAGCTCGCGCACTGACGGCTACTATCCGGTCCGCAACGGCGCGGCGGGCGCGGCCGACACGCCCACGACCCTGGAGGACGGCTCGATCGCCGCCCGCGTCCAGGGCGAACTCGACGGCGTGCGCTGGGCGATCCGCGCCGGCGCCTTCCAGGAGAAGCGCGACGCCGGCCTGGTCGGCGCGCGGTCGAACGCCACCGGCGGCTCGCTGGCCGTGACCCTGGCGACCGACACCTGGCGCGTGCAGGCCTGGGCGCGATCCAGCGACCTCGAAAACACCTCGGCCGCCGTCGCCGCCGGGCGTGTCGCGACCACCCCGGCCAACGACCAATACTCGACCCCGGCCAGCGGCTACGGGCTCAACGCCGCCTGGCAGGGCGCGCTGGCCGATTGGACCTGGGAACTGGGCGGCGACGCCCGCATGACCGAGGGCCGGACGCACGAGCTCTTCCGCTACATGGCCGGGACCTTCACCCGCCAGCGCACGGCCGGTGGACGGACCCTGGTGGGCGGGGTCTATGCCGAGGCCGCGTGGAACCGGCCGGACTTCTCCCTGGTCGCCGGAGCGCGGCTGGACGGCTGGCGCTCGTATGACGGCGTCCGGCGCGAGCGCGACACCGCCACCGGCGCCCTGACCCTGGACGCCCCGCCGACCAACGCTTCGGGCACGACGCCGACGGGTCGCATCGGTATCCGCCAGCGGCTGTCGGGCGAGACCTGGGTGCGGGCCGCCGCCTATGCCGGTTTCCGCCCGCCGACGCTCAACGAGCTGCACCGCCCGTTCCGCGTGGGCAACGACGTCACCGAGTCCAACGCCGCCCTCAAGCCCGAGACCCTGTACGGCGTCGAGACCGGCCTGTCGGGCGAGGGCGTGGCGAAGTGGAACCTCGGCGTCTTCTACAACCAGGTCCAGGACCCGATCACCAACGTCACCATCGGCATCGGCCCGGGGACCTTCCCGATCGCCGGCTTCATCCCGGCCGGCGGCGTGCTGCGCCAGCGCCAGAACGCCGGCCAGATCAACGCCTACGGCCTGGAGGGCGACGTCGTCGCCGACCTGTCGGCCGCCTGGACGGTGCGCGCTGCCTTCTCGGCCACTCACGCCCGCGTCGAGGGGAGTGGCGCGGTCGCCCAGCTGGACGGCAAGCGCCCAGCCCAGGCGCCGGCCCTGACCGTCACCGCCGGCGCGCGCTGGAAGCCGATCGACCGCCTCAGCCTCGACGCCGACCTGCGCTACGAGAGCAAGCGGTTCGAGGATGACCTGAACCAGCGGGTGCTGAAGGCTGGAACCAGCCTGGACCTGCGCGCCGGCTGGAAACTGTCGCCGACGACCGAGGTCTATCTGGCCGCCGACAACGCCCTCGACGCCGATCTGGCCGTCGGTCAGACGGCGGATGGAGTCACCAGCTATTTGGCGCCGCGCACGGTCTATGTCGGGTTTGCCCTAAGGCTCTAGACCTCGCCGCCGATCCGCTCGATCTCGGCGGCCAGGGCCGGCAGGTCCAGGACGTGCAGGGTGCGGCCGGTCTGGCGGACGATCTCCAGGCTGGCCAGGCGATTGAGCTCGCGGGTCACCGGCTCGCGCTGGCTGCCCAGCAGGGCGGCCAGTTCGGCGTGGGTGGGGCAGGGGCGGATGACGCCCGTCTGGCCGTCCTCGCTGGAGGCGGCGGCCAGGCGCAGGATCTCGATGTCGACCCGGCAGGCGACCGAGACGGCGGTCAGTTCGAACAACCGGTCTGTCAGCGAGCGCGTCAGCCCGGCCATGTCCTCCAGCAGCGCCCGCATGAAGCGCGGTGAGTCCTCGAACAGCCGGCGGACCAGGCTCTGGGGCAGGCGGGCCAGCCGCGCGTCCTCCAGGGCGACGATGTTGGCCGAGCGCGGCAGACCGTCGATGGCCGAGATCTCGCCGAAATAACCGCCCGGCGAAATCCGCCGGTAGCCGACCTCGCGCCCCGATTTGGCGTACTGGTTGGCCAGCAGCGCGCCCTCCAGCAGCAGATAGATGCCGCCGTCCTGGTCGCGCCGTTGCAGGATCATCTCGCCCTTGCCGTAGGCGCGCAGCTCGACGAACGGCGCCAGGGCCTCGATCTCCTCGCGCGACATGTGCCGGAATATCTTGTTGGCGCGATAGTCTTTGGACGTTTGCTCGAACATCGTATGGCTGACAGCACGCGGGGGCGATGATGGAATCACGGTCATCGGGTACGCTCCTGCCGTCGACGGGGCGACGCATGAATAGCCGACAGCGGTACAAGGCCTTTATCAGCTATAGTCATCGCGACCGCAAAGTCGCCGAGTGGCTGCATCGCGCCTTGGAGACGTACCGCGCGCCGCGCGCCCTGGCGAGCGCCGGGGCCAGCTTGCGTCCCATCTTTAGGGATCGTGACGAACTCTCGGCCTCCGCCGACCTCAACCAGGTCATTCGCGATGCGCTGGACCTGTCCGACGCCCTGATCGTGCTGTGCTCTCCGGCCTCGGTCGCCTCGCGCTGGGTGGACCAGGAGGTCGAGTATTTCCTGCAGGACGGGCGGCTCGCCCGGATCCTCTGCGTGATCACGCCGGAGACGCCGGCGGCGACACCGCTGTCCGAGGTTTTGCCCCCGTCGCTGCGCGCCGCCCTGCCGGAGGGCGTCGAGCCGCTGGCCGTGGATTTGCGTCCCGACGCCGACGGCAAGCGCCTGGCCCGGCTGAAGATCGCCGCGCGTCTGCTGGGCGTCAGCCTGGATCGCCTGGTCCAGCGCGACGCCCGCCGCCGGCTGCAGGTGATGACCGCCTTCACCTCCGTGGCCGTGGTGATCGCCCTGGGCATGGGGGCCATGACCGTCGTGACCCTGAAGTCGCGCCAGGTCGCCCGCGAACAGCGCGACGAGACCGAGGCCCTTGTCGCCTACATGCTGGGCGACCTGCGCCAGCAGCTGGAGCCTGTCGGCCGCCTGGACCTGCTGGACGGCGTCAGCGCCAAGGTGCTGGCCTATTACGGCAAGGCGCGCACCGACCGGCTGGACGACAAGGCCCTGGCCCAGCGCGCCAAGGCGCAGACCCTGCTAGGCACGATCCGCGAGCAGCGCGGCGACCTGGCCGGCGCTCAGGACGCCTTCGGCCAGGCGGCGGCGACCACCCACGCCCTGGCGGCGCGCGATCCCAAGAACGGCGACCGCATCTTCGACGAGGCCCAGAACGTCTTCTGGCTGGCCTACATGCAGTGGAAGCGCGGGGACTTCGTGCGGGCCGAGCAGGGGCTGCGGCACTACGACGAACTGGCCCAGGCGCTGGTCAAGCTGGACCCCAATCGCGCGGACTGGCGTGTCGAGGTCGCCTATGCCCGCAGCAATCTGGGCACCCTGCTGTTCGACCAAGGGCGGCCCTAGGACGCCCTGATCGCCTTCCGCGGCGCGGCGGCTGTGTCCGACGCCGAGCTGGCGCGCGCGCCCAAGGACAAGGCCCGCATGGCCGACTCCTCCAACGCCCACGCCTGGATCGCTGACACCCTGCTGCGGTTGGGCCGGGCGCGTGAAGCCTTCGCCGAGCGCGAGAGGGCGTCGAACCTCCTGGCGGCGGCTTCGGCGGCCGATCCCGCCGACAAGCGGCTGGCGGCCAGGGACGTGACCAGCCAGCTGGCGCAGGCGCGGCTGGAGGTCGATCTGGGGCGTCTGGCCCAGGCCCGTGAGCGCTCGGCGGCCAATATGCGTCGTCTCCAGACCTTGGCGGCCCTGGACCCGACCAATGCGCGTTGGCGCGAATTCATGGTGATGGGCCAGATGGACGCGGTCGAGATCGCCTGCTGGTCAGGTCAGCTGGCGGAGGCCAAGGCCGCACACGCCGTCGCGGCGACGGGCCTGGCCGCGCTGAAGGCCGGCGACAAGGAGAAGGCCTGGCGGGCGGACCTGGATGGTCGCCTGGCCAGGCAGGCGATCGTCCTGGCGCAGCAAAGCGGCGACCAGGCCGAGGCGCGCGTCCTGGCGACCGCGCTCCTGGAGGCGCTGAAGGCCGGCAAGGCGGAGGAGACCGCCGAACTGGAAGGCTTCGCGCGGCTGGCGGTTGGTCAGGCCTCGGAAGTGGTGGCGGTGCTGTCGCCGAAACTGGCGTCGCTGCCGCTGACCAGTCGCGATGTGCTTGCCCGGGCTTATCTGGCGACCGGTCGTCGCAACTTGGCCGAGAACATCGTGCGCCCACTCAAAAAACAGGGCTATGAGCACCCCGCCTTCCTTGCTTTTTGGCGAGATTCCCCTGTAGGTGGAATCTGAAGTCGGGAGGAAGTTGAAATGAGCTACACCGAACCTGAGAACGTCGCCGAAGTGGTCATCGGCCTCGACCAAAACTACAATTTTATGAATTTCATCGATCCGGCAGAGCCTACTCGGCTGCGGATGGACTTGAAAGAACGCTCGCTGCTGGTGTTTACGCTGAGCGATCAGTTGATCAACGCCGGTTGGGCCTTCCAGAACCGCCCGATCGAGATCGATCGTGACTACGGCGCGAACTTCTCCAGCTTCGTCTGGCTTGCCAACAGCGTCGGCGGCGCCGACGCTCCGCGCTCGAGCTTCAAGATCATCTACGAATGCGCGCGGATGGGCGAATACACCTACAGCCTGCTGATGGTGGACGCGCACGGCCAGCACATCACGCTCGATCCGGTCATCGAGAACGGCATCGGGCACATCGACTGACCGCCGGGGCGGTGTTCGACCAGGAGCAGGTCGCCACGCTGATCCGGCGTGGCGAGATCCTGGCCGCCTACGACATCGCCCACGCCGCCCTCGAGGCGGGGGAAGGCTCGCGTGAAGTCGCCTATACGGCCGTGCTCTGTCTGGCGCGGGCCGGGGCCGTCGACTTCGCGCGATCGGAATATGTGCGCCTCGGCCTGGCCGAGGCGCACGACCTTGCGGACGCCGTCGCCCTGGGTGGGCGCCTCCTGAAGGATGTCGCCCTGGCGGCGCGCGGACCGCGCCGCATCGCTTTCGCGAAGGCCTCGCTGCGCCGCTACGAGGCCCTGTCCGAGCGCTTCGGCGGGCTGTACGGCGCGATCAACGCCGCGACCATGACCCTGGTGGCCGGCGACCGCGCCGGAGCCGCCGCCCGCGCCGCCGTCGTGCTGGCGACGCCGCCGACGCCGGGCCTGTCAGACGAAGCCGCCTATTACGAGACCGCCAGCCGCGCCGAGGCCTGGTTCCTAGCCGGCGATCCGGACGCCGCGCGCGAGGCCCTGGCGACCGCCGTGGCCTTCGCGCCCCGCGCCTTCGCCGCCCACGCCTCGACCCTGCGCCAGCTGGAGATGCTGTGCCGCGAGACCGGCGCCGACGCGGCCTGGCTGGCGCCGTTCCGGCCGCCCGTCTGCGCCCACTTCACCGGCCACATCACCGATCTGCCGGAAGACGACCTGCGCCAGCGGATCGACCAGGTCCTGCGCGAGCAGCGCGTCGGCTTCGCCTATGGCGGCCTGGCGGCGGGGGCGGACATCCTGTTCGCCGAGGCCCTGCTGGACGCCGGGGCCGAACTGCACGTCGTGCTGCCCGTCAGCCGCGCCTCGTTCGTCGAGGTCTCTGTCGCGCCGTACGGCGAGGACTGGGTCCCGCGCTTCGACCGCTGCCTGGCCCGCGCCACCTCGGTCCGCTATGCCTCGCAGGACCCCTATCGCGGCGACGAGCAGGTCTTCGCCTATTCCAGCCAGTTCGCCATGGGTTGCGCGGTGCTGCGCGCCGAGACCCTGTCGACCGAGGCGATCCAGCTGGCCGTCTGGGATGGCTACGCCGCGCCGGGGCCGGCCGGGGTGTCGGTCGACATGGCCTACTGGATGCGCAGTGAGCGGCGGTTCGAGGTCATCCGGGTGCAGCGGTCGCCGCCCTGCGCGTCACGCTGGGGCTCGGCGCAGGCCGGGCCGGAGCGGCGGGCCATGAAGGCGATGCTGTTCGCCGATGTCCAGGGCTTCGGCGGATTGCGTGACGACCAGATCCCGGCCTTCATCGAGGGCGTGATGGGGCGCATGGCCGAGACGGTCGAAGGGCTGGCCGCGCCGCCCCGCCACGTCGAGACCTGGGGCGACGGCCTGTTCCTGGTCTTCGAGCAGCCGATCGACGCGGCCCTGGCCGCCCTGGCGCTGCTGGAGGGGCATCGCGGACTGGACCTTTCGGCCCTGGGCCTGCCGCGCGGCCTTGGCCTGCGCATCGGCGGCCACTACGGCCCCGTGCATCTGCGGACCAATCCGCTGACCAAGGCGCCGGCGGTGATCGGGGCCCACGTGGTGGTCGCCGCGCGCATCGAGCCGGACGTCGCCCCGGGCTCGGCCTATGTCAGCGAAGCCCTGGCCGGGGCGCTGGCGACCTTCCACGGCGACCGCGTCCGCTGCGGCTATGTCGGCCGGACCCAGGGGCGCAAGGGCTTCGCGGCGACCCCCATCTTCAGCCTGTCGCGCGCGCTCTAGGCGTATTTCCGAAGAACGTAAACTTCCCCGGGAAAAACCGTAATTTTTCCCGATGTGCATATCCGCACATCCAGACCGCCCCCTCACCGAACATGGTTCAGCTGTCGACCGCGACGGGCAGCAACCCATTCCCTGGATCAAGCCCGCCGCCGGCCGCGTGAACCGACTGGGGACCCGGCCACCCGCCGGCCGGGTCCTCTTTTTCGAAGCCTTAGCCAGGTCGGGTGGTCCGACCTCAGAACAGGAGCCGCGCCGTGCATCTCGACGACATCTTCTCCGACGCCTCGACCGCCCCGGAAACCGGCAAGACCTTCCTGCGCCACGCCCTGCGCGTCTGGGCGCGTGAGAACGGCGTGACCGACGACCAACTGCCCAGCGTGGTCCACAACATCCTGGATTTCGCCGTCGGTTCGCTGCGTGGCGGTCACCAGCAGGGCCTCAGCGCCTGATCCCCTTGTCGTCCTGATGGGGGCATCGGGGACGACGAATGGGCGGAGCCCGGTGTGTGCGGAACGCGCGGGCCACCGTCGCGAAGGACCTGGGCGGAGGGGCCGCCCGGGTCCTTCGCAGCATTTGAGTAACTGAGGAGACGAGACATGCTGGCCTTGCTGAGCCTCTTCGACAGCCCGATCGTTCGCCTGCTGGCGGAGATCCTGGCGGTGGCGCTGCTGCCGACCGTGGTGTTCCTGGTCCTGCGGCTGCTGGGGGCCGAGACGCGTCTGGCCCAGACGCGGGAACTGGCCGGCGACCTGTCCGTCGACCGCGACCGCATCCTGGCCGAGCTGGCCCTGACCCGCGAGCGGCTGACCGAGACCCGCCAGGCGGCGGGCCGGGCGCAGGCCGAGGCCGCCGACCGCGAGGTCCGCCTCAAGGCCCTGGCCAATGTCCATCGCGACCTGGGCGAGCGTCGCTCGGTGGTCGAGAGCTTCCGCGACTCGCAACTCTGATCCGCCGCCAACCCCGCGTTAACGGCCCCGGGCGCTATCTAACGGCGAGCGCGGGTTGGATCGCGCGGGGGCGGCGCGTTGAATTGTCTTTGGAGCCTGGATCGGGACGGCTGCATTCAGCACATGAATGACGCCGCGGAAACGTGCGGCGGCGCCACCCTGGCGCAAGTGCGCGGCACGCCCTGGCGAGACCGCTGGCCCGAGCAGAACCGCTTCTCCGTCGACCGCGCCGTGGCCTCGGCCGTCGAAGGCCGGGTGGCCCATTTCCGCACCTTCGACGCCCGCATCGGCGGAACCCGCAAGTATCACGACACCACGGTCGCGCCGGTCTGCGACGCGGACGGCGCGGTGATCTCGCTGGTCGCCGTCTCGCACGACGTCACCGCCGAGGTCGAGGCCGAGGCCCTGATGCGCTCGGTCGTCCAGTCGCTGCCGTCGCCCCTGACCGTGAAGTCGGCCCAGAGCCGTCGCTACGTGCTGTGGAACCGCGCGGCCGAGACCCTGTTCCGCGTCGACGCCGAAGACGCCCTGGGCCGCACGCCCGAAGAGGTGCTCGATCCGGACCTGGCTCAGCAGGTCGCCGTCGCCGATCCCGAGACCCTGCGCACGGGCGAGACCCGCGTCGCCGAGGGGGTGGTGCTGCCGCCGTCGCTGGGCGGTGGGGTGTTCGACATCAAGTCGCTGGCTACCTTCGACGACCAGGGACCGCGCCACGTCATCTGCCTGGGCGAGGACATCACCGAGCGGCGGGAGCAGGCCCGCGCGCTGCGCGCCGCCCTGGACGCGGCCGAACGCGCCAGCCAGGCCAAGAGCGCCTTCCTGGCCAATATGAGCCACGAGGTCCGCACGCCGATGCACGGCATCGTCGCCGGGGCCGACATGCTGGCCGGCGCCGCCCTGGACCCGAAGGCGCGCGAGCTGGTCGACATCATCCGCGGCGCCGGACGCACTTTGGAGCGCCTGCTCGACGATCTGTTGGACGTGGTCCAGATCGAGGACGACCGTGTCCGCATCGAGACCGCGCCCTTCAACCTGGGTGAGCTGCTGCGCTCGATCGAGGCTTCGGCCCGCCTGACCCTGGAGGACGGCGCGGTCGAGTTCTCGGCCAGCCTGTCGCCAGACCTGAACGCCGACGTGGTCGGCGACGGCGTGCGCCTGGGCCAGGTGATCGGCAACCTGGTGCGCAACGCCGTCAAGTTCACGGAGCAGGGCGAGGTCACGCTGGCGGTGACGCGCGGGGCAGGGGATCGGGTCCGTTTCGAGGTCGCCGACACCGGCATCGGTTTCGACGCCGCCGAGAAGGCGCGGATCTTCGAGCGCTTCCAGCAGGCCGACGCCTCGATTACCCGCCGCTTCGGCGGCATGGGGCTGGGGCTGTCGATCTCGCGCGACCTGGTGGGTCTTATGGGCGGGGCCCTCGATTGCGAGAGCGCGCCGGGCGAGGGGGCCAGGTTCTGGTTCGAACTGCCGCTGCCGCCCGCGCCCGCGAATGACGTGTACGGAGCAACGCCGGAGGCGCCGGAGCGGGCGCTGCGGGTTCTGGTCGCCGACGACCACCCGGCCAATCGCCGCATCGTCGAGCTGATGCTGGCCGAATCGGCCGAGGTGACCTGTGTCGAGAACGGCCTCGAGGCCGTGCGCGCCTATCTGGTCGACCGGCCCGACGTGGTGCTGATGGACATGCAGATGCCGGTCATGGACGGCCTCTCGGCGGTCAGCGAGATCCGCCGCCTGGAAGCCGCCGGCGGCCAGGAGCGCCGGCCGATCGTCATGCTTACCGCCAATGCCGGCGACGAGCACATCCGCGCCAGCCTGGAAGCCGGGGCGGATCGTCATCTGCAGAAGCCGATCACCGCCGCCAGCCTGTTCGGGGCCCTGCAAGCCGTCCTCTGACGGCCGTCCCGCTCGCGCCTGTGGGACACTGCGCGTTGTGGACAGAATGTCGCAGCCCCTGAGGTTGCCGAGTTTACCTTAATTTAAGCCGGAGACCCTCACCTTAGGTGGTAGGTATAGTACCGTTCTGTCATCGGACTATATTTGCGCGTGGGGGCAAATGTGTCAGGCGAACTTGAGAGTTCAGTTGTCCGCTTTTCGGATAACGTGACTATTTCGAATATTTCGGACGCGCACGATATTCTCTGCGCCGCTCTGGCGCGCAACAATTCTATCACAATCGAAATTGATGGCCTCGAAGAGGCGGACCTAACCTTCGTTCAACTGATCGAGTCTGCGCGGCGTTCCGCTGCGGAAGGCGGCTATTCGATCCAGTTGCGGCAGGCTGCTCAAGGCGCGGTGCTGCAGGTCCTGCAACGAGGCGGTTTCCTGGATCCCGACGATCGGGACCGGAAGGACTTCTGGCTTCAAGGGGCGACCGAACAATGACCGCGATCCTCACCGTCGATGACTCGGCTTCTATCCGCGCGGCCATCAAGATCGCCCTGACCGGCGAAGGCTACAATGTCACCGAGGCCGCCCATGGCGCCGAGGGTCTGGACAAGGCCTCGGCCGGCGGCTTCGACCTGATCGTCACCGACCTGAACATGCCGATCATGGACGGTCTCACCATGATCCGCGAGCTGCGCCAGCGCCCCGCCGGCGCCGGCGTGCCGATCCTGTTCCTGACCACCGAGAGCGACGCCGACGTCAAAGCGCAGGCGAAAGCGGCCGGCGCCACCGGCTGGCTGACCAAGCCGTTCGACCCCGAACAGCTGGTCCGCGTGGTCAAGAAAGTCCTCGCCAAATGAGCGGCCTCGATCCCATCGAGACGTTCCGCCAGGAGGCCCAGGAGCTGCTCGAGCAGGTCGAACAGGGCCTGCTCGATCTGGCGCGCCGTCCTGGGGATCGGGCGCTGATCGACACCATCTTCCGGGGTCTGCACACCCTGAAGGGCTCGGGCGCCATGTTCGGCTTCGACGCCCTGGCCGCCTTCACCCACCATTGCGAAACCGCCTTCGACCGCGTCCGTAAGGGCGAGGTTCCGGCCTCGCCGAGCCTGGTCTCGGCCGTTCTGGCCGCCCAGGACCACATGCGGGCCCTGGCCGAGGGCACGCCCGTCGACGCCGGCGCCGGTGAGGCGCTGCTGGCCGACCTGCAGGCCGCCATCGACGGCGGCGACGCCGCGCCGGCCGCCGCCGCGCCGACCGCGCCGGGCCTCAACACCTTCAAGATCCGCTTCAGCCTGCCGGCCGACGCCCTGATCAACGGCGCGCGCCCGCTGCCGCTGCTGGACGAGCTGCGCGACCTGGGCGAGGCCCGCGTGCGGGTCATAACCGACGACGTCCCGCCGCTGGACCAGCTGGTCCCCGCCGAGTGCCGCCTGGCCTGGGAAGTCCTGCTGACCACCAAGCACGACCGCGACGCCATCGACGACGTCTTCATCTTCGTGATCGACGAGATGACGCTGGAGGTCGAGGACCTCACGGCCGCCGCCATCGTCGAGGAGCCGGAAGTCGTCGAGGCTGTCGTCGTCCAGGAAGACGTCCCGGTCGCCGCCAACACGCCCGCCGAAACCGGCCGCGCCGCGAAGTCCGGCGACACCGTCCGCGTCCCGGCCGAACGCCTCGACGAGATGATGGACCGCGTCGGCGAGCTGGTCATCGCCCAGTCGCGCCTGAAGCAGCTGGCCGCCTCCAGCACCGACGTCGCTCTGCGCGCCGTGGCCGAGGAGATCGAGCGCCTGGCCTCGGAGATGCGCGACACCATGATGGTCGTGCGCATGGTGCCGATCGCCCAGCTGTTCGGCCGCTTCCGCCGTCTGATCCACGACCTGGAGCGCGACACCGGCAAGCAGATCGAGCTGTCGACCGAAGGCGAGACCACCGAGCTGGACAAGACGGTGATCGAGCGCCTGGCCGATCCGCTGATCCACCTGATCCGCAACTCCGCCGACCACGGCCTGGAAGGCGCCGAGCAGCGCGCCGCCGCCGGCAAGCCGGCTGTCGGCAAGATCATGCTGGCCGCCCGTCAGTCGGGCGCCGAGGTGGTGATCACCATCACCGACGACGGCCGCGGCGTCGACCGCGCCCGCGTCCGCGCCAAGGCCGAGGAGAACGGCCTGATCCAGCCGGGTCAGGTGCTGAGCGACAACGAGCTGCTGCAGCTGATCTTCGCCCCCGGCTTCTCGACCGCGGCGGCGATCACCAACCTGTCGGGCCGCGGCGTCGGCATGGACGTGGTCAAGAAGACCATCGAGGGTCTGCGCGGTTCGATCGAGATCACCTCGACGCCGGGCGAAGGCTCGGTGGTGTCGCTGCGCATCCCGCTGACCCTGGCGATCATCGACGGCCTGCTGGTCCGGGTCGGCACGGGCCGCTACGTGATTCCGCTGGCCACGGTCGAGGAATGCGTCGAGCTGACCCCGGCCCAGGACCTGCGCTCCACGGGCCGCAACCTGATCACCCTGCGTGACGAGCTGGTGCCGTTCCTGCGTCTGCGAGAGCAGTTCAAGACCGGCACTCAGCCTGACCTGCATCAGAAGATCGTCGTCGTCGCCACCGGCCAGGACCGCGTCGGCCTCGTGGTCGACCAGATCCTCGGCGACCACCAGACGGTCATCAAGCCGCTGTCCAGCTTCCACGCTGATGTCGGCGCCTTCTCGGGTGCGACGATCATGGGCGACGGCGGCGTGGCCCTGATCCTGGACATTCCCGCCCTGGTCAGCCTGGGCCAACGCCACGACGCGCAACTGCGCGCGGCCGGGTGAGGGGAGACGTCATGACCCAAGACACCATCGAGGCCCTGACCTTCGACCTGCAGGGCGAGACCTTCGCCCTCGAGGCCGGCTATGTGCGCGAGGTCCTGGACCTGCTACCCGAGACCCCGGTTCCGGGCGCGCCGGCCTTCGTCGGCGCCGTGATCAACTTCCGTGGCCGCGTGATCCCGCTGGTGGACCTGCGCATGGCCTTCGACATGGCCGTGACCGAGACCACGATCGACAACCGCATCGTCGTCATCGAGCACCCGCTGGACGGCGAGCCCACCCTGATCGGCCTGCGCGCCGACAAGGTGCACGAGGTGACCTCGATCACCGCCGACACCACCGAAGAAGCCCCTCGTGTGGGCATGCGCTGGCGGGCGGACTTCATCCGCCGCCTGGTCCGCCGCAACGGCGACGTGATCGTGCTGCCCGACCTCGACCAGATCTTTGCCGCGCGGGGCCAATCGGCGCCCGTCACCGCCCTCCACACTGCTCAACGCTGATCGCCCGGAGTTTCCCATGCGACTGACCATCAAGCTTCAGCTCGGCCTGGCCTTCGGGTTCGTGATCGCCCTGCTGCTCATCGGCAACGTCTTCGGCATCACCAGCCTGGCCAAGACGAACAAGGCCCTCAACGACATGGTGGACGGTCCGGCCACGCGCCTGGAAGCCGCCCAGCAGCTGAACATCCACCTGCTGAACATCGTGCGCGCCGAAAAGAACATGATCCTCGTCGGCTCGCCCGAGGAAGTGAACAAGCTGGAAGCCTCGATCGACAAGGAACGCCAGGAATTCGAAACCCTGCTGGGCAAGGCCGAAGGCATGGCCACGGCCGAGGGCAAGCCCAAGTGGCAGTCGCTGGGTTCGGCCTTCGACCAGATGATGGACGTCCACGGCCGCGTGCTGGCCCTGGCCAGCGCCGAGCGCGACGCTGAAGCCACCGCCCTGTCGATGGGCGAGGGCCGCAAGGCCGTGGTCGAGGCCGGCGCCCGCGTCCAGGAACTGGTCGAGCTGTCGAAGGCGCAACTGGACGGCGCGACCGACAAGGCCGACGCCGAATTCGCCGCCACCCGCAACCTGCTGATCGGTCTGTCGGTCATCTCGCTGCTCGGCGCGGCCGCCGCGGCGCTGTACATCTCGATGGCGGTCAGCAAGGGCCTGAACCGCGCTTCGGACGCCGTGAAGATGGTGGCCGACGGCGACCTGACCAAGTCGATCGAGATCACCACGCGCGACGAGATCGGCGACCTGCTGGGCCACGTGAACGTCATGATCGAGCGCCTGCGCGGCGTGGTCGCCGATGCCATCTCGGCCTCGGAAAACGTCTCGGCCGGCAGCCAGGAACTCTCGGCCACGTCGGAGCAGATGAGCCAGGGCGCCACCGAGCAGGCCTCGGCCGCCGAACAGGCCTCGGCCTCGATGGAAGAGATGGCCGCCAACATCAAGCAGAACGCCGACAACGCCTCGCAGACCGAGAAGATCGCCCGCCAGTCGGCGATCGACGCCGAGACCTCGGGCCAGGCCGTCAGCAAGGCCGTCGACGCCATGCAGACGATCGCCGAGAAGATCACCATCGTCCAGGAGATCGCCCGTCAGACCGACCTGCT